>OLRC01000094.1_pt1 | contig 61079 bp, 59 predicted proteins | sample 1672081 | NCBI WGS metagenome assembly OLRC01 (sample SAMEA3136643, study PRJEB25190) | human gut metagenome | biome: human gut; feature: human-associated habitat; material: faeces | place: Austria | collected 2013
CGTCGTGTACCTCAAAATCAGGTATCTCACTCGTATCAATATTTGTTGGCAACAGAGGAACAACCTTGCTTCTCTATGGGCTATATGAATATTATACTACAAAAGGCGCAAAAATCAATAGTTTGCTGCCTAAGCGGTGCAGTTCCATTTGGTTCTGCACCGCTTTTTCTGTTTCAAGGAGGAAACAACTATGTCAGAGTATCAATTAGAGTTAAAGCAGATCGTGGACTATCCACGCTGCCGGATCTACCGGCAATTTATCGGGCTGCTGATGAAGGATAAAAACATCCGTGTCGGCGGCACATCAAGGCTTTACCATTTCACGGTGCTGTCCTGCTTCGCAAACTTCCGTACTTCCTATAAACGGATCGACGGGATCAGCTACACGATATATCCCGGCGAATGGCTTTGCCGTGTGAGTGAGCTGACCGAGTGGTTTCGCACCCGATTTCAGCACCAGGCCCTTGCCATTCTCAGGGAGCTGCAGGACAGACACCTGATCACCTATACGCTGCTCGGCCGAGGCAAGCTGGTAAAATTCAAAATTAAAGGATGGTGCAAATACAACAGAGTTTTAGAGTACAACGCCCCGTGCCAGAAGGATACCGGCTTCTTCTTTCTGCCGATCTCGGTTGCCAATGAATTGGTCAGCGCAGGCCGCTGCTCGGAAATGGACGCTATGCTGGATCTGTGGATCAACACCGTATACAACGATACGCAGGTGCAAGGCTCAGAGGTCGGTCCCATCGTGTATATGAGAAACGGCACCGGAAGCCCGCTCATCGGTTATGCGGAGCTTGCACAGCGCTGGGGCGTGTCCAAGGCGACGGCAGGACGCTATCTCCGTAAAATGCAGGAGCTCGGCTATCTGTCTATGGTCGCATTCCCCGGGACGCACGGCACTGCCATCTACCTCAAGCAATATCTCTCGACAATGTTCCAGATCTCCGATGTGATGATCGACAAGGATGAGGTGGCAATGTCGCTTAATATCCATATTCAGATGAACGAAGAAACGGAGGACGGCAGCGTGTCAGAAAACAGCTCCGGCGTTTCAAAATCGCACACGGAGATTATTCTGCAAAAAGCGGCAAAAATCCTTGCTGCACAAGGCTTTCCTTGCTTTTCATGCCCGAGGCTCCAGTGTAAGTTATTACCCTTATCCGACGATTGCAGGGAAGCATTTATTCATATCTGCGATCTCAGGAAACTGAAAGACTATCGCTATTTGCTTGTGCTGTCCTGCAAGGATTCCACAGAGATATTCCAGTTTGAGGTGCGGCTGTCGCCCATAACCGTGGAGGAGGTGTGACCGATGAAAAAGCAACCGGAACAGATGCCGGAAGACCAGAGATTTCACGATACCTACCTGCTTCTGAAAAAATACCGGGATGTGGTGTGGGGCTTGGAGCTGTCGGTGCAGCAGGTCAAACGGCGGTTTCAGATGGAGGTTGGCAGCAGCATCAAGGACTTTTTGGACTCCATCTACCTTGCCGGCGTGGATTTTTCGGATAACGGCATTGAAGAACAGGCCAGAAGCATTGAAAAAAGCTATCAAATGCTGAAACTGCTGAAAACCTCGGTCAATATCATGCGAAACAAGCATAAACACGGCGAGATGTACTATTGGCTGCTCTATTACAGCTACCTATCGCCCCAGCAATATCGGAGCGTTGATGAGATTATCGAAATGATCCGCCCCCATGTGTCCGACATCAGCGAACGCACCTTTTTCCGCAGGCGAAAGAATGCTGTGGAGGCTCTTTCTTCAATCTTGTGGGGCTATACTTCCCGGGATAGCTTGAGTCTTTTGGGGCAATTTTTCCCCGATAAATAGCGTTGGCAGTAAATCGGCGGTGAATGGCAGTACATTGGCAGTGTTTTGCTATTGTGGCGCAAATCCGTATGTGCTATAATGTGTATGCTCAAAACTGTATCAAGTGCCGACAGGGAAAAACGGACACCATTTTTCGATGGTGTTTTTTTGTTGCCCTAATCGGCACGACTGCACAAGCCGCTCCATTTCTCGGGGCGGCTTAGTATTTTTTCAAGGAGGTACACAGTGAAAAATCAACTGAAAACCACAAAGCCGAAGGACCGGAAGGAACGCCGCTATATCAACTGGGGGCGTTTTCTTTTTGCCGGTTTTCTCAGCGCCACGATGCTGGCGGCAAACACGATGCCCGCCTTTGCGGCGACAACGGTATGGGAAAAGGCCAACGAGATCATGAAGGATGTGTATACGCAGATCCTCACGATCTCTACCATTGCTGCCGTTGTGACTGCCGCTATCGCACTGCTGATGATGAATTTTTCCAAATCGGGGCGGACGGTGGACGAAGCCCGTGCCTGGCTGAAGCGCATCATCATCACCTGGGCGATCCTTAACGGTCTCGGCTTCATTATGGCCTATATTACTCCCTTCTTCTCCGGCGGCAAGTGGAACGGATAACCGTTCCCGCCGAAATGAAAGGAGGTCGATGTCTTGGGCATACTTGACGGAATCGTAGAGTGGATCGCAGAGCAGGTCATGAACGGACTGGACATTATCAACACCTCGGTTTTGGGCGCACTGGGCTGTAATATGGGCACCTTCAAGCGGTATTTCCCTGCGGCAGAAACGATGTATAAAATTTTCGTTGCTCTGGCGATTGGGCTCATCCTGCTTAACTGGGTGTGGCAGCTCTTTAAGAATTACGGGCTTTCCGCCGGCATTGAAGCGGAAGATCCCGTGAAGCTTTCCATCCGTTCCATACTCTTTATTCTGCTGGCCTACTTTGCGGACGAAATCGTAAATATCATACTGAAAATCGGAGGGACGCCCTATCAGTGGATACTCAATTCCGAATTGCCGCCGCTTGACTTTGCCAGCTTCAATTCCGTTTTCCTGACGATACTCGGCGTATGTGCAAGTGGTACCGTGGCATTGATCGCACTGATACTCATACTGATTCTGGCTTGGAATTACATCAAGCTGCTGTTTGAAGCGGCGGAGCGCTATGTATTGCTGGGCGTGCTGGTATTTACCGCACCGGTCGCCTTTGCCATGGGCGCATCGCAGACCACTTCCAACATCTTTAAGAGCTGGTGCCGTATGTTCGGCGGACAGGTATTCCTGCTTCTGATGAACGCCTGGTGCCTGCGGCTCTTTACCAGTATGGTGGGGCAGTTTCTCTCCAACCCTTTGGCACTTTAAGGAGGAACGATGAAAAGAAAACATAAAATACTCATTATCCTGCTTGTCGTTTCCGTGACCATTTCGCTGACGACCGTTCCGGCGTTTGCTTTGACCGAAAGCGAAGTACAGGATCAGGTAAACGCCGTCGGGAAAGAATCTGTCACCGGAAATCTGTTCGTATGGTTTCTGTGCGCAATCGCCTTTTTGAAGGTGTCACAGAAGATCGACAGCTTTATGTCCTCTCTCGGCATCAATGTCGGACACACCGGAGGCTCTATGCTGGCCGAGGCGATGATTGCTATGCGTGGGATCGGAGTGGCAAAAAATTATTCAGGTAAAGTCGGCGGCTCCGGCAGGAGTTCCGGCGGCGGAGGCGACACCTTTATGAAGGGCGGGCTTTCCGGCGTTGTGAGCCGAAAGGTCACAAACACCGCCATTAACAATGCCAACGGCTCAAAAAGCGGCGGCCTCGGCGGTATGGCATTCAATTCCTCACTCGGTAAGGGAGGAGGCTTCGCCAACAGCGTGATCGGCAAGATCGCAACCGGCAATATTTCTTCGACCGGCTCTATTTCCGGTGAAAGCGCTGCGGACGCTCTTATGTCCTATATGGGATATACGGCGCTCGGGCCGGATGCGGAAGGAGTCCCGTCCTTTTCCGATGTGGAGATCGGAGGCGGACATATCTTCGCAACCGAAACGAATGACGAGCACCCGGAGGGCATCGCCATGGGAATGTATCACACCGACCAGTATATGCCGCCCGAAGGAGAATACACGACCGTCACGGCTGCTGACGGCACCTCTTGGTATAAGCAATATGCAACGGATACCGTAGAGCGAAAGCCTCATAAAGCAGACGACGGCAGTATCGTCTATGAGGAAAGCCTTGTCAAAAGGCTGCCGAAAGCTCCCCGGCGAAAGGATAAGATCTGATGGCGGATAACAGTCGTCCGGTTGCTGAACCGTTGCAGAAAGGCGCACAGGCCGCACAAGCGGTGCGAGGTGCTGTTAAAACCGGAAAAGCCATCGCCGGCGCTGCCAAGGGTGCGGCTGCCGGAGGTGTGTGGGGCGCCGTTGCCGGCTTTGCGTGGGAAAACCGAAAGTTTGTCGGTAAGGTTATCATTGCGGCGACCGCCGTGCTGATGATTCCGATCCTCATTCTGTGTATGCTCCCCGGAATCATATTCGGAGGCTTTGGTAATTCCCATTCTCCGGCCGACCCCGATACGCCGATTATGAACAGCAGTGCGGTAATCGACAGCAATCTGACCGAGATCTCTACTGCCGTGAGCCGTGTGCTGTCCGAGGTGCTTACCGATACGCTGAGTGCAATAGACAACGATTACGCTGCCTGTACTGCTGACGGCAAAGAGGTCATAAACCCTTATGAAAGCTCACCGAATTTCAACGCCAATCAGTTTGTCGGACAATACTGTGCGGCAAAGAACGAGGACTATGCCGCTGTGTCCGTATCGGATATGGAATCCATGCTGCGCAGCGGCAAGGACAAGCTCTATTCCTATACCAAAAAGGAAGAGGAACGCACAGTTGAAACGGTCACGACCTCGGTAACGGTAGATGCCTCGACCGGCGAGGAAACCACAACGGAAACCGTAACGACAACCACGGAAAAGTGGATTGTTTATACCGTTTCCTACAACGGTGAAGCCTACTTTGCCGATGAGGTATTCCATCTGACCGCCGAGCAGAAGGCCCTTGCCGACGATTATGCGTATAACCTCAGCCTGTTCCTCGGGGACAGTATGTTTCAGGGGCTTCCTGCTGGGTATACAACGGTTTCCTCGCTCGGTAATACCCGCTTTACGGACGGACAAACCGAGGTCGTCTATTTCAATCAGCTGGATGAACGCTATGCGGGGCAGCCGTATGGCACTGACAATATCGGCGGCTACGGCTGTGGGCCTACGGCGATGTCGATCGTTGTATCCTCGCTGACAAACGATACCGTTGACCCCATCGAGATGGCAAGATGGTCGTATGAAAACGGCTATTGGTGTTCGGGCAGCGGCTCCTATCACGCGCTGATCCCTGCCGCCGCAAAAGCGTGGGGACTGAATGTTGAGGGCTGTACGGCTTCGGACGGGCAGAAAATTGCAGACGCTCTGACTGACGGCAAATTGGTGGTCGCCATTATGCTGAAGGGGCATTTCACAAGCTCCGGTCACTTTATCGTCCTGCGTGGTGTAAAGGATGGGAAAATACTTGTAGCCGATCCGGCAAGTTACGACCGAAGCAGTATGGAGTGGGATCTGTCCATCATTCTGAATGAGGCAAGCACCCACGCCGGAGCCGGCGGACCTTTCTGGATCATTGGATAGAAAAGAGGAAAACCATGTGGACAACAATAGCGTTTCTTATCGGAGGTGCATTTGGCTGCGTGTTCATGTGCCTGTTTCGGATATATTGGAACGAGGCGCAGGAAGAATATCGCATCACCGATAAAGAATCCGGAAAACAAGAAGGAGGTTTTGATGAGCAAAAACAGTGAACATCACGATACCTACATCATCCCTCCAAATTTTATCGAGGGCAGCACCTTATTTGGAGGGATGTTCAAAATACGGAATGTGATTGAAGCCGGCGTACTTGCCGCAGCGGTAGGCGTGCCGGTTTTTTCTCTTGACCTTTCACTCACCGTCCGTATTATCATTCTTTGCCTGACGGCGCTGCCGCTTGCCTTATTTGCGCTGATGGGCGTTGCCGGCGAGCCGCTTTCTTCGTATGTTATTGCCTTTTTCAAGTGGCTCAAGAACCGCCGTGTGGTCGGCAAGACAGAGCCGAAGGAGGTACGGAAGAAGCCGAAACCCAAAAAAGGAAAGCAGCCTGCGTCGGGAAACGAGTCGATGCTATCGGAGATCGCCGGTGTTATCCGCAAGCGGTCGGCAAAGAAAAAGCATACCGAAGAACCCCGGGCGGCAAAGACACCAAAACGGGAAAAACCGCACCGCAGGAGCAAAGCAGACTCGCTCTTTCTCAACCCCGTAGCGGAGTACCTGCCGATTGAAAAAATCGCAAACGGCATTATCTACACCAAGGATCACCGGTATATCAAGCTGATCGAGGTCGTGCCGATCAATTTTCTGCTCCGAAGCGCCAGAGAACAGCGGAGCATTATCTACTCCTTTATCAGCTACCTGAAGATCAGTCCGGTCAGGATACAATTTAAGGTGCTGACAAAGCGTGCGGACCTCAATAAGCACACCGAGATTGTCCGCCGTGAAATGGAAGCTGAAACCGATCCAAACTGTCGGAGCCTGCAGGAGGATTACCTAAAGCTCATCAATCGCATCGGCTCCCGTGAAGCAACTACCCGCCGTTTCTTTGTCGCCTTTGAATATGAGCAGGTCGGACGGCGCGGCAGCAATGAAGAAGCCGATGCCATTGCCTCTCTGCAAACCGCCGCAAGGACGGCGGCAAACTATTTGAAGCAATGCGGCAATGAGGTGCTGACGCCGGGAAACGAAGACGAATTCACGGTGGATGTGCTGTATAACATCCTCTGCCGCCAGGAAAGCTCGGATATTCCGCTTCCGCAGAGAGTGCAGGATGTCCTTTCAAGCTATATCGCAGCAGGAAAGGATACGGACGCCATTCCGTGTACGGAGTTTTTTGCGCCGCGCACGCTGGATTTTACCCACGCTAAATACATTTGTGTGGACGGGCAATATCGGTCATATCTACTGATCCCGTCCTACGGCTACAAATCCCAAGTGGCGGCCGGTTGGCTGAGTCTGCTTGTCAATGCCGGCGACGGGATCGACATCGACCTGTTTCTGACCCGTCAGCCGAAGGAGCGTATGGTGAACAAGCTCGGTCAGCAGCTTCGTATCAACCGTTCCAAGATCCGAGAAGCCAGCGATACCAACAGCGACTTTGACGATCTGGACGGTGCTATCCGCAGCGGGTACTTCTTGAAGGAGGGACTTTCCAACAATGAGGATTTTTATTATATGAACATCCTCATTACGATGACCGCCGACAACGCAGAGAATCTGGAATGGCGTGAGCGTGAAATGCGAAAGCTGCTTATCTCGCAGGATCTCAATATCGTGTCCTGCTCTTTTCGGGAAGAACAAGGCTTTTTGTCGTCGCTGCCGCTGACGAATCCGGAGAAGCACCTATATGAGCGCTCCAAGCGCAATGTGCTGACAAGCGGGGCAGCAAGCTGCTATCCCTTTACCGCTTATGAGCTGAGCGACGATAACGGCATTTTGCTCGGTGTTAACAAATACAACAACTCCCTTGTGATCGTGGACATTTTCAATTCCGCAGTCTATAAGAACGCCAACATTGCGATCATGGGAACCAGCGGTGCAGGTAAAACCTTCACCTTGCAGCTGATGGCATTGCGGATGCGGCGAAAAGGCACCCAGGTATTTATCATCGCTCCGCTGAAAGGACACGAATTTCTGCGTGCCTGCCGTAATACGGGCGGCGAGTTCATTCAGATCTCTCCGGCATCAAAAAACTGTATCAATGTCATGGAAATACGCAAGACCGATCGGTCAGTGGATGAGCTGTTGGACGGCGCTCCGATCGAGAAATCGGAGCTTGCCGCCAAAATTCAGCAGCTGCACATCTTTTTCAGTTTGCTGATCCCCGACATCACCCACGAAGAACGGCAGCTTTTGGACGAGGCCCTTATCAAGACCTACAATGCCAAGGGGATCACCCACGACAATGATACGCTCACAGACCCGGATGATCCCGACCGTTACAGAGAAATGCCGATTTTGGGCGACCTGTATGACATTCTCATTACCGCACCCGAAACCAAACGCCTGGCAAATATCCTCAACCGTTTGGTACACGGCTCGGCCAGCACCTTTAACCAGCGCACCAATGTCAATTTGGATAACAAATACACGGTGCTGGATATTTCCGAGCTGTCCGGCGATCTGCTGACGGCGGGAATGTTCGTGGCGCTTGATTATGTGTGGGATAAGGCAAAGCAAAACCGTACCGTGGAAAAGACCATCTTCATCGACGAATGCTGGGCGCTGATCGGCGGCTCTGCCAACCGGCTTGCCGCAAACTTTGTGCTGGAGATCGCCAAAATTATCCGTGGCTATGGCGGCAGCGCTGTTTTCGCTACGCAGGATCTCAATGATTTCTTCGCTCTCGACGACGGAAAATACGGCAAAGGCATCATCAACAACTGTAAGACCAAAATCGTCCTCAATCTTGAAGACGAGGAGGCGCAGCGGGTACAGAGTATTTTACATCTGTCCGAGGCGGAGGTCATGGAGATCACCCACTTTGAGCGAGGCAACGGACTGATCAGCACCAACAACAATAACATTACGGTCGAGTTCCGGTGCAGTGACTTGGAGAAAAGCCTGATCACGACCGACCGCCGTGAGCTGCAGGAGCTGGTCGAGCAGAAAAAGCGATAATACCGACCGAATACGGAATTTATACGCATTAAGGCGTTATTGCGGATTTAATACGCTTTTAATGCGTATAGAAAGGAGACCGAAATGAAAACACGAGCAGAGATATACAGCAAAGAGGCTGCGGATATGCTGCGGAATATCACGACCTATCACTATATGCGGCACGATCAGCTTTTGCGGCTCTATCCGGGAAAGGAAGAAAAGATCGATAATCTTCTGTCCTTCTTTCTAAGGCAGGGACGGATCTTTCGGGACGAACATTCCGACTTATATCACGACGGCACCGAAGCTCACGCCGACAACGAAATGCTGGCGGCGCTTTGGGTGCTGGTGGATTTTATCGACCGGGTGGACTACCACTCTTCCACGGACTTTCCGGTAAAGCTGATTTTTATTGCCGACGGCGAGCTGTACGAGGTCATCTATGTAGAAACAGGCGGCGAGGCTCTGATCGAGCATGCTGTCGCCAAGCAGCCGGACGATGCGGAAAAGCGCATCGTCATCGTGGAAAGCGCCGAGCAGATCGGCAAGCTCAACATCCCCGATGTGACGGCGTACTGCACCGTGGATATGAACACCGGCGCTGTTCAGTATTATAAGCAGGAATAGGAGGACCGCATTGGACAGAACAAGTATTTCAAAACGAATCGGGAGCATCAAGGGCGACATAGAAAAGCTGTCAAACACCCTTTGTGCCATCGAAAAGACGGATATAGAAAACTATCCGGAAAATTATGCTATGCTGACTACCGATGCCGCATTACGCAGCGAGCTTATCGCCTGCCGTATGCGGCATTTGTTATACGGCTCAACGACCACACGGAAGGAAACCTATCTCGCTTCTGCCGGTGTGGTGCAAGGTATCCGCATTCAGGCGCAGGAGAATATGATGGAGATCACGCTGCCGTGCCTGCTGCCCAAGCGAAAGCAGCGGCAAAGCACGGAATTTCTGATCGACCCGTTGTATTTCACCCTGAGCCAGTATTCGGACAACAATGGGCTGCCAAAGTTTCGGCAGTGCGTCGTGTGCTTTTCGCATATTTACAGCGAGAAATTCCATAACCGCCGGGTGCGGGATTACGACAATCTGGAGCTCAAACAGCTTTTGGATGTGCTGTCCGCTTTCATTATGGTAGATGATACCGGACTTTTGGTGGATGCCTATAACACAACGGAGATCGGTGAAGCAGACTGCACCCGCATTTCCGTAATGGCAAAAGAGGACTTTCCGAAGTGGCTGAATGAACGGGAAAAGAGCCTGAAAACCATATCGGATTTTTAGCGGTTGGCGGGCGGAAATTTCACGACACGGCACGGTAAGGCAAAGACGCCCGTAAATCAAGGCTTTTTCCGCCGTGCCAAAACCGAAAAACTACCCGGGTTATCAGCAACCTCGGTAATATTCAAGGCAAAAGGAGGTGGTGCGCTATGCGCTGTACAAACGGTCTGCCGGATAAGCAGACGGTGGGCTACACGCTGCTTGAACTCGTTGCCGTGTCGGGCGAGCTTCCGGCCGATCAACTCTGCAGACTCCCTGGCGGCGACAGCTATAAGCTGAATGTTGTCCGTGCTCTCAAATCGCAAAAGCTGCTGCGGACTTATTACCGTGACGGTGTGCGTGGATACAGGCTGACGGCCCCGGCCAAGAAAGCCCTCTGCCGTGTTGATCCCGAACGCTTTTCCTTTTCACTGTCCGGCTCGGCTGAGACCAATCTGGTGAAAAGCGAGATCACACGCCGCCTGCGCCTTCACCGTGTGGCTGAAGCGACACTGACAATGAAAAATGCCGGGGTGCTGATTTTTCGGGATGAAAAGCCGGATGTCTTTTCTCCCGAATGGGAGGAAACCGATTCTCTTTCCATAACGGTTCCGGCATTTTATAACTCACGGGAGATCAAGGAGATGGGAACGGTATTCGCCAAGATCCGCGGCGCCCGTTCGGTCGGTGTGCTGCTCACCCCTGCCGATGTGTTCGTGGTCTACGACCTCGGCAATTTCCTAATGAAATGGGAGTACAAATCCGAAATGCGGACAAAGGCACTGATGAAAACGGTGCTGTGCCAGGAGCGCCTGCCGCACCAGTATCCGCCCGAGGCGGTACAGGGACTGCTGCTGGCAGACAGTATGGAGCAAGCCTGTGACATTCTCAAAGAGAACGAGGGACGGCAGTATTTTGTCCTTGACGGAAATTATGAGCATTTTTATTTTCTCACAAACGACCGCAAGGGAGAACGGCTGCTGAGCCTGCTATGCAGCAGGGCGCTGACGGAACGGCTCACGGATATTCTGTATGCCGACCTGTACGAATGTGATTTTGCAGGCAACCTGGAATGTGATGCCGCCGACCGAAACGGCGAGCCGGTGCTGCTCTCTTTCTTCTGTGACCTGCCCCGTATCAAACGGTTTGATACGGCATTGCAGCTGCAGAACAAGCGCGGCACGCTGATCTGCTTTGACTTTCAGCGGGAAGCGCTGGAACGCTATTGCAGCGGCCGGGTAAAATTTCAGACCATTGACTTTGAGAAATGGGAAAGGAGCTTTTTTGAGTAAGAAGAAAAGACTGTTTGGCATATTATTGGCGCTTCCTCCCCTTCTGCTGGGTCTGCTCTACGGCGGCGGATATATTGCTCAGTTTATGCGCAATTATCACGAATGGCAGGCTGCCGGCGGAACGCCCAGCAACGGGACTTCACCCACAATTCCGTCCTACAGCATGGGCGAGTGCCTGCGTGCCATTTTTACTATGCCATACGGCATAGTCGGCATTCTCATTTGTGTGGGAGCGCTGGCGCTGCTCATCGTTATGGTCATGCGTATGGGCTACAGTGAAACCGGCGAATACGACAAGGACCGCAACTTCATCTATTCCAAGAAAGGCACCTATGGCACATCCGGATTTATGAGTGAAAAGGAAGCCGAGGAGATCTTTGATCTAAGAACGAGCCTAAAAAACCATAACGGCACGATCTTCGGGCTGCTGAACGGGCGGTATGTGTGTATGCCGGAGGAAAGTATGCTCAACAAAAATGTGGCAGTGTACGGTGCCAGCGGCAGCATGAAAACGAGGGCTTACTGTATCAATCGCATTTTGCAGGCGACCGTTCCGGGCAAGGACGGCAAAATGGAATCCCTGATCATCTGTGACCCAAAATCCGAGCTGTACGAAAAGACCAGTGAGCTGCTGCGCAAGACACATACCGTTAAGGTGTTCAATCTTGTGTGCCCGGAAAATTCGGACTCGTGGAATTGCCTTGCGGAGATTGAGGGCGATGAGCTGATGGCGCAGCGCTTTTGCGATGTTATTATCAAAAACACCGGCTCGGAACGGGGCGACCACTTCTGGGACAGCGCCGAAATGAATCTGCTCAAAGCGTTAGTCCTCTATGTGGAGCAGGGGTATCCGCCCGAGAGGAAGAATATCGGGCAGGTCTATCGGCTGCTGACTCACTGCGATGAAAAAGAGCTGAACAGCCTGTTCAATATGCTGCCGTCCTCGCATCCGGCGAAAGCCCCCTACGCTATTTTTCAGCAGGCGTCCGATACCGTGCGCAGCGGCGTGATCATCGGCCTTGGCTCAAGACTGCAGGTGTTCCAGAACAGATCCATCTGCAATATGACCGCCTTTGATGAGATCGATATGGAGCTGCCGGGACAGCAGCCCTGCGCTTATTTCTGTATCACCAGCGACCAGGACAGTACATTCGACTTTTTATCGTCATTGTTTCTGTCCTTTGTTTTTATCAAGCTGGTGCGGTATGCAGACAAAAACTGCGAGGGCGGTAAGCTGCCTATCCCCGTTCATGTGCTCGGTGAAGAACTGACGGCCTGCGGCGTTATTCCCGACCTCAGCCGGAAAATCAGCGTGATACGCTCCCGAAACATCAGCATGAGCTGCGTGTTCCAGAACCTTGCCGGGCTTCAGAACCGATACCCGCTGAACCAATGGCAGGAGATCCTCGGCAACAGCGATGTGCAGCTTTTTCTCGGATGCGTGGATGAGCTGACAGCAAAGTACATCAGCGACCGCTCCGGCGAGGTCTCCGTGCATGTGCAGAGCAAGGCAAAGCAGCTCGGCACCTGGCGGATCTCCAACTACACACCGGAATACAGAGAGACCAGCGGCGTCGGCAAGCGAAAGCTGCTGACGATGGATGAGGTCTTGCGGCTGCCGATCAGCAAGGCGCTCATCATTATTCGAGGCCGCAAGCTATTGCAGGTGGACAAATGCGATTACACAAAGCACCCCGAAAGCAAAAAGATGATTTCCTGCAAGGCTTCTGCACATATACCTGAGTGGCAAAAAAAGCAACCGAAGGAGGTGGAAGAAGTATCGCCTGCGCCGGTCAAAAAATCGGGCAGAAAGAAAAGGGCACCGACATCCAATGTGGTGCCAACCGACAAAGACAGTATCATGTCCAAAAACTAAAGGAGGAATCAACCTATGCCTAAGAAAAAAGAAGATACGGAAGTTACCGCTGCGGTGGAAACGACCGAAAGCACTGCGGAGGTGACCGACATTGAGCCCATTCCCGTCGAACCTGCCGCCGAAGTACCTGCCGAGCCGATCGAGCCGGCTGTGGCAGAACCGCCGAAGACAAAACGCACCCGCAAAAAGAAAACGGATGCCGTGGACGAGGAAGCTTTACCCGAACCTCAACCGGCTGCCCCCAAGGAGGCTGCAGCAAAGAAAAAAGAAGCCGCAACAGCGGATCGGCAGAATAAGCCGAAGACGGATCCTATTCTGACGCTGGAGGTCGGCGGTGAAGTTACGACCGAGACACATGAGATGGACGCCGCATGGCACGAGATCCTGACTTCCAACCGCTCGCATCGTATCCTGACCGGAATGCTCGGCGGCGTGGAAGAAACGGAAGCCGGGAAAACGCTCGCCGTTGTAGATTACAAGGGCTTTCGTGTAGTCATCCCGCTGAAGGAAATGCTCGTGAAGTTGGAAAAGAACCTCAAAGGCACGGAGTATACCGAAATGATCCGCCGCCAGAACAAGCTGCTCAGCAATATGCTGGGCTGCGAGATCGACTTCATCGTGAAAGGCGTGGATCAGAAAACACGCACCGTTGTGGCAAGCCGCAAGGAAGCTATGCTCAAAAAGCGGCAGGTCTTTTACATGAATCAGGATGCCTCCGGCGCATACCGCATTTACGAAGGACGCACCGTGCAGGCCCGTGTGATCGCCGTGGCGGAAAAGGCGGTGCGCATCGAAGCCTTCGGTGTGGAATGCTCAATCATGGCACGGGACCTGTCCTGGGATTGGATCGGGGACGCCAACGACCGTTTTTCTGTCGGGGATCAGATCCTCGTCCGTATTCTGGAGGTCAACCGTGATAGCCTGGAGGAGCTTTCCATCCGTGCAGATGTAAAAAGCGTATCCGAGAACACCAACCGCACCTATCTGAAGCAGTGTCGGGTGCAAAGCAAATATGCCGGCAAGGTGACAGATGTGCATAAGGGCGTGGTGTATGTCCGCTTGAATAACGGAGCCAACGCCATTGCCCACACCTGCCTCGACCGGCGCACACCCGGCAAGAAGGACGATGTTTCTTTTGCCGTGACGCACATTGATGAAGACCGCGGCGTGGCGGTCGGGATCATCACCCGTATTATCAAGCAGCATTTGTAGGCTGTTGAAAAACGATGGGTGTTAGTCGTATAATATGAGCAAGACGGAAATTTCCGAACAAGGAGGGGCTTTTATGCGTAAAATCATCTTCGTCTTGCTCGCTTTGCTGCTGACTCTTGCAGGCTGCGGCAAAGAGGCTTTGCCGGAAACATCCTCTGTACCTTCGGAGGATACTCATATCACATCTCCCGCTGAGGAAAAAACGGAACAAAGCACGGTGCCCTCTTCCGAGCCTGCCAAAACTACCGAAGCGCCGGAAGAAACCGCTGTATCCACGGCGGAAAGCGGTACTTCCGACAGTTCCGTAAAGGAGCCGAAACAAAACACATCTTCCGGCGGACCGACTGAGCCTACTGAAAAGACGGCTCTGGCAGAAAACACATCGCCAACAGAGCCGACGGAAACGACACCGACCGTGCCCAATGCTTCGGCTTCCGATGCCGGGGCAATCGCGGAGCTGGTCGCACAGTATCTGAACGACTACCGCACGGCGCAAGGCACTGCTGCCGTCACCCGGCTGTCCGGTCTCACGGGATATGCCGAATACCGCAGCCGCCAGATTATCTCGGACTTCTCACACAACACCATGGATGAACGGGCGGCGGCAACGGCACTGTCCTACGGGTTGTATGTGGATCCTTCTGCATACGGAATGGATGGAGAGCCATATTATACCGCCTGCGCGGGCGAAGCGATCGCCAAGGCCGGATATGCGGGCACTGTCGATTATGTAGCAAGCTCTTTGGCTCGCCTGATACGAAACAGCCCCGATCACTGGTCTTACATAGGAAGCGGCGAATATCGGTATATAGGTGTCGGCATCACCTACGAAAGCGGAATGTGGTACTGCGATGTGGCGCTCACCAAAGACAACTACGGATAAAACAGAATAATCAAAGCCAAAAGACTTCATTGCCTATGCGATGGAGTCTTTTCTCTTTCAAGAAAGGAAAGAACCATCATGACAAAGAAAAAGCTTAGCTTCAAAAAATGGCTGTCCATGCTTTTGACAGCCGTAATGCTGGTGGCCGCTTTGCCCATCAGTGCCTTTGCGGCGCCCGCTTCGGGAATCCCGGCGAATATGCTGGATAATGTCTATCTGGATGCCCTCGCCTATACCGGCTACAATGTTCAGGCTCAAAAGGACGACGGCACGATCTTTATAAAGACCGGCAGCTCGGTATCCGCCTCGATTCGTTCGGGTATCGGCTACGGCACAGGCCCGTCCGGCCTTGAAACCAATTCCGGCGGCGTACCGGATATTGCCAGATTCCGTTCACACGGACTCTGCTGTGCCTCCTATGTCAGCTATGTTTATTACAACTATATGCCGAATGTGGCGCATATCAATACCGCCACTGTGCCTTGCCCGTCCAATCCGAGATCGGCAACCGCCTATAACACTGCGGCGAACGGCTGGGTGGAGAGCGGCAAGGCCAGACGCATCAGCTTTACGCAAAGCTCGAACGGAAGTAACTTCAATCCTTCCGAGGAAATCCCCATCGGGTCGTTGATCGTCTTCAAGCATATCCCGACGGGCAGCATTGCCCATGTGGCGATCTATGCAGGCTATTATAACGGCAAACACTTCGTCACCCATGTCGGCAATGACCGAGGCCCTGAATTTTCTACCATCGTCGGTATGAGCAAGGGCGATTACCCCGAGGCGGTCGTGCAGGTCGTCGTACCGGAATTTGTAGAGGCCTACGGGTCCATTGAAGTGCAGAAAAACGATACCAACGGCAAAGGCCTTGCCGGAGCCTACTTCGTTGCCACATCACAGAAAGACGGCACACAGTATCTGATTGGCCCGACCGACGCCGGCGGTCACGGCTCCAGCATCGAGCGCATCCCCTATGGGCAGTACACGGTAAAGGAAACGGTATTCCCGGCAAACTACCGTGCCTACGGGCAGACCGAGTGGACAGTCACTGTCAGCGCCGCCAATAACGGCGTTGTCAAATTTACCGCTGTAAATGAGGAAATTCCCGGAAACGTGAAGATTGTCAAGGAATCCGAGGACGGCAAGATCAGCGGTATCCGGCTGAATATCTCCGGCAATGGCGTGAACGAGAATGTTGTCACCGGCCCTGACGGCAGCATTACCGTAAAGGACCTGAAGCCCGGCACCTATACCGTATCCGAATATGAATATGAGGGCTATGCGCCGCAGCCGCCGCAGACCGTCACCGTTGTTTCCGGCGGCACATCTATTGTGACCTTCAGTAATCTTCTGCAGCGTGGAAACCTTGTTGTGACGAAAACATCCGAGGATGGCTTGGTCGAGGGTCATGAGTTCCGCTTGTACGGGACTTCTACTACGGGACAGCAGGTGGATATGTACGCTGTTTCCGACAGCAGCGGAAAGGCAACCTTCAAGGATGTGCCCGTAGGCACCTACACACTTTCCGAAGAAAACACGGCTGCCCGCTATGTTATTCCGGAGGATCAGACTGTAACGGTCACATGGAAAGAAACGGCCGAAGCCGTCGTAGACAACACCTTGAAAAAATGGCGTGCGGATATTTACAAGCTGGACGCCGAACACGCTGACCGCAACGACCAATCAGCAATGCCGAAGCTGATGGCAGCCGATGATTACGAATACAAAAGCGCGGAAGATCTCGGCTATCCCTACGGTTACACCCGCGGAGACGCTACGCTTGAGGGCGCTGTTTACGGCGTGTATCAAAACGGCGAGCTGGTGAAGACCTACACGACCGATAAAGACGGATATATCCTGACCGACTATTTCCCCTGCGGAGACGGCTGGACGATCCGTGAGATCACACCGAGCGAAGGCTATTTGCTGGATGATACGATCTACCCGGTGGGCGCCTATCCCGAAAAGTATTCCGTCGAGTATAACACGCTGACGATGGATGTGTATGAAACACCCATTAAAAGCAATATCGTGCTTGTGAAGCATTCGGACAATGGCGACACGCAGATCGAAACGCCGGAAGCGGGCGCACAGTTTAAGATCTGGCTCAAATCGTCCGGCTCCTATGATGCCGCCGATGAAACGGAGCGTGATCTCATTACCATTGATGCGCACGGCTTCGGCGTATCCAGGGACCTGCCCTACGGCACCTATATCGTAGAACAGATCTCCGGCAAAGAAGGTGCGGAGCTGCTGCCCGCCTTTGAAGTCTACATCAAGACTCATGCGGATATTTACAGCTATATCATCAACAACGCACCCATCACCGCTCTGATCGATGTGGTGAAAAAGGATGCCACAACCGGCAAGGTGATCCCCGCCGCCGGTATCGGCTTTAAGATCCGTGACCTGCAAAGCGGTGATTTCATCACCCAGCGGATCAACTACCCTACGCCGGTGGATATTGATGTCTTCTATACGGATAACACGGGACGCCTGCGCCTGCCCGAACCCCTTGGCTACGGCGAATATGAGCTGATCGAGCAGACCGTCGGCGGCGCGGAAGGCTATGTACTGGACAGCACACCCGTGAAATTCAAGGTGGACGGCTCCGCCGAAGTGGTTGTTGTGGAAAAATACAATCAGCCTCAGATGGGAACGATCACGATTCTGAAGCGCGGCGAGGTGTTCTTCACAGTCAGCGAGCAGAACGGCATTTACACGCCGCACTATGAAATGCAGGACTTGACCGGCGCTGTGTTCGGCGTATATGCGGTGGAGGATACCTATACCTTAGACGGCACAAAGCGTTATTCCGCCGGAGAGAAGGTGGCGACTCTCACCACTGCGGCAGACGGCACGGCAACGAGTGAGCCGCTGTTCCTCGGAAAGTTTGAGCTGCGTGAGGAAAAGGCGCCTTACGGTATGGTGCTCTTAAAGGAGCCGGTACAAACGGAGCTTACCTATGCCGGTGAACAGGTTAAGATCACGACTGTTTCCGAAACCGCCGTCAATGAACGGCAGAAGGTCGTGATCAGCCTGCTTAAAAAGCTGGAATCCGATGATACCTACGGTGTCGGACTCGGTGAGGAATACAAGAACATTCGCTTCGGATTGTATGCTGCCGAAACCCTGGCCGCTGCGGACGGCACGGAGATCCCGCAGGACGGATTGCTTGAGATCGTGGGCATCGACGAAAACGGACTTGCCGTATTTACGGCGGATATTCCGGCCGGTGCCAAGCTTTATGTCAAGGAAGTGGCTACAGACGCACACTATCTTCTGTCGGATGCGGTCTATCCCGTTGCCTTTGATTACGAAGACGCTTCCGTTGCGGTCATTCAGTTGGTTATCAACAACGGTGAGGTGATCGAAAATACCATCATCCGCGGCAGCATTCACGGCTTAAAGGTGGATGAGGATAATACACCCGCGGCCGGAGCTGTGTTCGGACTCTTCAAGGCGAATGAAACCGAGTTCACAGAGGAAAATGCGCTGGCAACGGCAACATCCGGTGAGGACGGTGTGTTCGTCTTTGAAAATATCCCCTATGGCGATTGGATCGTCCGTGAGCTGTCCTGCCCGGCGCATCTGGTGATTTCAGAGGAATCTTACAAGGTAACGGTATCCGAGATGGATCAGACCATCGAGATCACGGTCGTCAACAAATTCTTGACTGGCAAGGTGCAGGTCAGGAAGGTCAGCAGCAAGGATCACGATAAGCTGCTCAGCGGCGCAGAATTTGTGCTCTATCTGGATGTAAACGGCAACAAGGCCTATGATCCGGACATTGACAAACTGTACGGCGAGCTTTCCGAGGCTGATACCGGCGTATATGAGATTGGCGATCTGAAGCACGGCGGCTATCTGCTGCTCGAAACGAAAGCCCCCGACGGCTTTACAAAGGATGAACGCTATTTCTATTTCCGGATCCAAAAAGACGGTGAAACGGTCATCGTGGAAAATGAAATCGGCGTGGGCTTTACCAATGAACCGATTCCGACTCCGACACCCGAATACCCTGACTCTCCCAAAACCGGCGATGATTCAAAGCTTTGGCTTTGGATCCTGCTGGCAAGCGGGTCTTTGACCGTGCTCATTACCGTGGGCATGGCAAGCGGGAAAAAACGGAAAGCGCTTTGACTTAACCGGCGGCAGACATCCTAAGCGGTGTCTGCCGCTTTTGCTTTATCTACCCTCCAGGGGGATCTTTATTGGAAAGTAGTATATTGAAAGCGAGGACACAAATATGCAGAATTCAAAAACACTATATCAGTTCCTGCAATCAACGCAGGGCTCATGGCGAAATGCCTTTTATGTAGATTGTATCGAGTGCCCCTATGGCCGAACCGATTGCGGCGGTCATCTGCTCACTGCCGATGCCGAGGGAACTCCGCTTCTTTTGCCGGTCTTGCTCTTTGAAAAGATGACCGGCGACAAGGTAGATAAGTTTGAGTGCGCTGCCATCATCGCAAAAGAGGCATTTGAAAAGCTGTTTCATAGCTGGCTGGTCTGGAATGTGACCGACCCGAACACCTGCAGCATTTTACAGGCCATTCCGGAGGATCAGGGTACCTAATGCGTGTTATGTCCGCAAAAAGAAAGTATTGGAGGTTGAACCGAATGAAAAAGAAACAAATCCACTGTCCCTATTGCGGTGCCAAAGCATCGCTTCGCCCTGCTTCCGCAGTTTACGGCACGGCAACAAAGGTGCCGGACAGCTACCTGTATGTATGCGACCGCTATCCCCGCTGCGATTCCTATGTAGGCGCCCATAAGCGCACAAAGGAGCCGATGGGGACGCTCGCCAATGGTGATCTGCGCAACAAACGGATCCAGGCACACAAAGCGTTCGACTGGATGTGGAAGTCCGGGCTTATGACAAAGTGGCAGGCTTACAAGTGGATGCAGGGCAAGCTGGCACTGACGGATGAGCAGGCGCATATCGCTAAATTCAGCGAGTATATGTGTGACCGCCTGATCATCGAGTGCAACAGGGCACTGGAAAACCAAAGAATCGCCGCTTGAAAGGAGTGAGAGTCCAAATGAAAAACCTGACTCTAAACAGCCGACAGCAACGGCTTGTGGAGGAAAATCTGAGCGTCGTCCGGCACGCTATCCACAAAAACATCATCGTCAACGACAGTCTTTACGGCTTTGAATATGACGATCTGTACCAGGAGGGCTGCATCTGGCTGTGCAAGGCGGCCATCAGCTTTGATGAAACACGCAACATCAAATTTGCGACTTACGCCGAAAAGGTCGTTACCAACGGACTTCGTACATACTGCCGCCTGATGTGCGGCAAGCAAAAGCATCATATTTCACTTCCGGTCCAAAGTGAGCCGGAGGAGGACGGGCTTTCCATGGAGCAGCTGTCGAGTGCGGACGATACGCTGGACAGGTTGCTTGAGGAGCAGGACATCTGTATGCTGCTGCAAAACTGCAAGCGGCAGTATACCGGTACTGCCCGCCTCGGTATTGAAGCAATCGAATGGAAGGTCAAGGGCTTGTCCGGTGCGGAGATCGCCAAAATGTACGGGGTCAAGCCGAATCTTGTGGGTGCGTGGATCTCCAGAGCAGCCGGACGGTTAAAGCAAAACCGTGATTTCATGCAGTATTTTGACCGCTCTGTTGAAATTGACAGCTCGTAAGTCGTAAAAGAAGAATAAATGGAAAAATGAGGTGGTTTCATGAAGAAATTATATACCGCAGTCGGACGGATGCAATTCAAAGGAAGAAACCAGGATATGCGCTGTCCGATGGTGCTTCTGAACAACAAGGAATACATTCTGGACATCCAGGAAATGATGATCTGGTCAATTCTGAACTGGCGTATCCTCTCTGACGATGAGATCAAAACGCTGTATGAAAACAAGTCACGGGAAACCGGTTATATGACGCACCGTTCTGCCGCGGAATGTATGCAGCGGCTGGTACGGCGCGGCTTGGTTGCCGAGGGGGAAGGCGAGCTCGGTGCGGACGCACTGTTCGACCTGCTCGCCGGCCTGTATGTTGTGCCGATCTCGGAAAGCCCGATCCTACGGCTGATCTCCTTTATTCGGCTGACAGTATTTGAGCATATCCCGTATTCAGTTACCAAGCAGATCTTCCGCAGAGATAAGCGGAGCAGCGATGAACAGAAGGTCATGCTGCTTGCAAACCAGGCGATACTCTCCACGGCGGAAATGATCAAGTGTGCGGAGCTGAACACCTTTGCGTTCGGCAGCGAGGATGAATTGATCGATACGCTCTATCACGACGAATACACGACAAGTGAAAACATCTCCCACAGCGTTCGCTTCCTGCCCCAGTGCCGTCCGGTCATCACTTCCGTAGCCAACCTGTACCTGCGAAAGCAAATCATTCTTGAAAGGATGTAAGTCATGGGTAAGATAAAAGACGCACCGGCACCGCTAAGACGGAAGCTGTTCCTCACCGGGATCATCGGAGCCGGATGCCTGCTGATCGGCGCTGCAATGTCCTTCATACTGAAGGACCAGATCATGCTGTTTCTGAGTCTTGCCGTATTTGCGGCCAGCGTCGCCAGAGCGCTGAGCTATTACCGCATTATCACCGATAAGAGCTACGAGACCGTCGAGGGCGTCTGCGTTTCGATCGTCCCCAAGCCGCTGCGCAAATACCGTAAAATCAAAATTATGGACGGCGACGGCAACGAGTCTACTATGCTGCTCGGTAAGCAGTCGAGGGTGAAGATCGGCTATCGGTATCGGTTCTATTTCAAGGAAACGCAGCATATTTCTCTCGGCAGCGAATATCTCAATTCCGCTATGTCCTCGAATCATTTCCTCGGGTATGAGGAGTTGGGTGAGTTTGCGGCTGAAACAACTGAATAATGATTAAAAGGCACTTCCCGAACATTGCCCGAATTTTCGCCGGGCTATTGACTTTTACGCTTAATTTGTGTATTATAATAAGCGAGAAAGTCAATAAGGTTGGGAGGTGCCTTTTATGAAGGAGACTGAAATGATTTTACAAATGGCTCATGAGAATAACGGCACTGTCACTACTGCTATGGTTACAAAAGCCGGCATCTCAAGAGGTAACTTAAAATATCTGACCGATACAGGCAAATTGGAACGGTCCGGACGCGGCGTGTATGTTTTGCCGGAGATTTGGGACGATGAATTCTTTGCTTTTCAGAATCGGTTCAAGCGAGGTATTTTTTCCTGCGATACTGCCTTATTCTTATGGAATATGACCGATCGCACGCCAAACAAATTTTGCATGACCTTTCCGGCGACATACAATTTAACAAGCGTCAAGAAGGAAAATGTCCGGTGTTCCCAGGTTATTGATAGCCTGTATGAAGTGGGACTAACGGAAACGGAAACCCCGGCTCACAATATTGTCCGGGTATATAACAGAGAGCGTACCCTATGCGATATTCTCAAAAAAAGCAATCAAACGGATATTCAGCTGATTACGCAGGCATTTAAGGAATACGCAAAGCTTCCCGATAAAAATATCGCACTTCTTTCGGATTATTCCAAGCTTTTTAGAGTAAGCGGAAAAGTTCGTTCCTACTTGGAGGTACTACTATGAAAAACGCAATGCAATTAAAAGCCATCCTCAAAAACATGGCGAAGCAAAAGAATATTTCTGCACAGCTCGTTTTGCAGAATTATATGCTTGAACGACTGCTTGAGCGAGTTTCTGTTTCCAAATATCGAAATAACTTTATTCTCAAAGGCGGTTTCCTGATCGCTGCAATGGTCGGGTTAGACACAAGGGCAACTATGGATATGGATGCAACTCTTAAAGGTTATCCCGTAAATGAGGAAACTGTTCGCAAAATGTTTGAAGAGATCTGCGCCATTGAGTTAAACGATGATGTTACTTTTGCCTTTCGCCAAATTGGAGAGATTCGTGAGGGCGATGAGTATACCGGCTATCGTGTGGCACTGACAGCCAACTATCCGCCTTTGGCTGTTCCGTTAAAGCTGGATATTACCACAGGAGATAAGATCACACCGCGAGAAATTGAATATAGCTTTAAGCTTTTGCTCGAAGATCGCAGCATCTCCATTTTGGCATATAACCTCGAAACGATTTTAGCAGAAAAATTGGAAACAGTGATCTCCCGTTCAGATCAGAATACTCGCCCGAGAGATTACTACGACATTTATGTGCTGACAAAGCTGCAAGCCCACAACATCGACTTGCCTTCCTTGAAAGAAGCCCTTGCGGCCACATGCAGTAAAAGAGGTTCTGCGGAAACAGTCAAGGGATACATAGCAATCATGGAGCGAGTAAAGAGCAGTGCTGTTATGCAAGAACAATGGAGCAAGTATCAGCAGGAGTTCGACTATGCCTCAGACATTCCCTTTGACGATACCTGCGACACTGTGATTCGCATAATGAAGTCGTTAGAGTAATTATTATACATCGCCCGAAATATCTATATATAGGCTTTACAGACTTGACAATCACAATATATAGTGGTATAATACCCTTGTAATTGATTTTTGTGCGTTTCTCCGTAAGGAGTATCGTGGTACAGTGCCACATTGCACAGAGCGTTAAGTTTGTAATTCAGTGCCGACAGTACGGTTCTGCCCTTATGGGCGAAGGAATCGTTTGCCGGCACTTTTTTATATAGATATTTCAGCCGAAAGGCAGAAAGGAGAAGAATGGCACAGGTAAATGTTATCGGTCGGATAACTGCCGATCTGGAGCTGAAGACCAGTGAAAAGAGCAACCCGTATGTACGCTTTGACATTGCCGAGAATATCGGCAACCGTCAGGCCCTGCATACACAATATTTTCAGGTTTGTGCATGGGGTGAGGACGCCAACAGGCTGATGAAAGCCCATGCAAAAAAAGGAAGCCTTATCTGGGTGACAGGCTCGCTGGAGCTTGAGCCGTACACCAAGCGTGACGGTATTTCCATAGATAAGCGTATGAAAATATTGCTCGATAACTGGGGCTTTGTTCCCGTCGGCAGAGCCGGATCCTCAAAGCAGGAGCCGACACCGCCCGAGCCGAAAATACCGCCAAAGCAGGAATATGACGGTATTGACGGAGAAAGAGACGCATTGCCGGGTTAATTTCCGGCGCCGAGAGGAATCGTTGTGTTTTTAGGAAGAAAACGCAGCGGTTCCTCTTTTTTTATTTTCAGAGAGAACAACAAAGAAAGGATGAACCGAATGAGAAAAAAGAAAAACCTATGGTCCGGCGTTTCGATACTTATTGTCGCGGTGCTGGTCATCACAGCCTTTATCCGTGGAAATGCGCAGGCGTGGCTTCTTGCCGCAGCCTTTGTCATTTGGGCGGTATGGGCAACCTGCTATTTCCTTGTTCCGTATATCAAGGAGGAACTCCACAGGCGGGAGGCAAAGCGCATCCGCAGAAAATGCGAAAAGCAGGATGCGGCCTTCGACCGATTCATTATCCCCGAGGTGTCCGACCCCGTGGAGCAGGTACTGCTTCGCCATGCCAATTACCGTATTTCAGCCTATCTGCAATCGGTATACCCCAACGCAACCTGGGAGTGGCGTGAAGAGTTCCCGGAACGGATCATAGCAAAGGGCGGCACCGGACGGATCAAGCTGTTCGGTGTGGACGGTTATAACTTTGCTGATGTGACTTTTGGCCAGAACGGCGGTATCGACTGTGCGCTTGTGAATATCGTACCGTTGAAGCAGCCGACCGCACCGCAACCCTCTGCGTCCGATACTAAGGATACCGCTGAAGCTCCGGCAGCTATGCCGAAGCAGCCGGATCCGGTCGATCCGCAGGTGTGGTATGAAGTACAGGGCCGCAAGGTGCTGGAAGCCTTGATCACCGACCTTCATTCCCGGGGATATAACAGCCTGACGATTCGTGAAAACGGCGATATTGCCATTCAGCAGGACGACAGCGAAAAGGTTAGGACTACCTTTGAAAGCGTCCCGGAAAAGACCTATTGGGCAAGGCTTTGCAAGGTCTTTGAGCGTGAAGGTATGGCGGCAAATATTACAGATGGCGGCATCCTGCTTTCTTGGTAATGCCGGATACAGCCACGGAAAGGAGTGAATGAGCATGAAAGCGGGATTGACGATCGAAGAATTGGCAACCGAGGTCATGCGTCAGAAAGATGCCAAAGCAGACTACATCGTAAACACTTCCATGCTTGCAATGGAGTGTTGCGGTACGGAGCTTGTTCTGCGGGTGCTGGATGACAGTCATATTGACCGCATTGAGCCGCTGGATATTGCAGACACCGCCCATCGTCAGATTGGCACCCGTCTTGGTATCCCGGCGAAATACTACGGGAAAATGCTGACCGAGCATCCCGACCTGCTGGTAACCAATGTGAACGCATGGTTTGAACGGGAGCCGACTGAGCGTATGCTGAGAGTCCTTGACGGGAAGGTGCGTGCCTATCTGAGCAACAGCTATATGCGAATGGATCACTATGAGATATTCGCATCGGTGCTTCCCGTTATCGGTGAGATACCCGATGTGCAATTCGTCAGCTGCCATATTACGGACAGCCGTATGTATATCAAGGCGGTTGATCCGCATTTGACGGCAGAGGTAGCGCCGGGCGACACCGTGGAAGCAGGCATTGTGATCAGCAACAGCGAAGTGGGACTCGGCTCTGTCAGTGTGCAGCCACTGATCTACCGTGAGCTTGACGGCAACGGTATCGCAGTGGCCGGAGCAACGACAAAGCGGATCCATCGAGGAAGGGTCAATTCTGCGGAAGAACATTTTATGTTGGCTTCACAGGAAGCCTTGACCGAAGCAGACCGTACTTTTCTGACCGAGCTGCAGGAAACTGTCCGTTCGGCAACCGATGAAGAACAGTTCTCGCAGATCGTCACACTGATGCAAAACGCAAAGCATCAGGCGATGAATACCGCCGATATTCCAGCTGTCGTACATACGGCAGGCCGCGACTTCGGTATTACCGATACCGAGCAAAACGGTGTTTTGCAGCGCCTCATTGAAAGTGACGATCTGAGTCTTTACGGTCTCGCAAACGCAGTGACACGGCACAGCCAGGATGTTGAAAGCTATGACCGTGCCACAGACTTGGAGGGCATCGGATTTAACATTTTATCCATGCCGCCGAGACAATGGACCAGGATAAACCAGACAGCCGCATAAGGCTGTCCGGATCCTCATATCAAAAATTTTTAGGAGGAACGAATTTATGACTTACAACAACGAAAACGCCATTATGGAGACCAAAAAGGATTTCATTCTGCCCGCTATGGTCGAGGACGACTGTATCTCCGTGGATGTATCCGAGGATTACGAGGGGCTTCGTTTGAGCTTCCCGCGTGTGAAGATCCCCGGAGGCGGCAGCCTGCAGTTTGAGATCCCCAGCGATGACCCGGAGAACCCCGACTATACCAAGTATATCGAGGGTGTGATTCTCTACAATCATGACACCTGCGCCTACTGGCCGGAGGGATCGGAGTATGACGATAATGTAACGCCGCTTTGCTCGTCCGTTGACGGCAAAACGGGTTACGGCGCTCCCGGCGGTATCTGCGCGACCTGTGCACTCAACCAGTACGGCTCCGTGGAGAAAGGAAAAGGCAAGGCCTGCAAGAATATGCGCAACCTGTATATCCTTCGCAGCGGTGAGCACATGCCCATGCTGCTCTCTCTTCCGCCTACGAGCCTTCGCCCCTATTCCGATTTTATAACGGCTGCCTTTGCGACCCGCCGCCGTCCGATTTACAGCGGCGTGGTGCAGATCGGGCTCAAGCGTGTGGACAACGGAAGCAACACCTACAGTGTGGCTACCTTCCGCCTGGTGCAGAGATTTGAGGGCAACGACCTTCTGCAGATCAAGCAGTATGCGGATGGCTTCCGTGAGCAGATCAAAGCCATGAATCAGCAGCGTGCGATGGAAGCGGAGCTCGGCAACAACGAGCCGATCTGCGATGCGGTGGACAGCAGCTATCACTCGACCGATGACGGCGAGCATTTCTGCATCACCGAAGCACCTATTGACGGCGATCACGAGGATCTGCCGCTGTAAGAATGACGCCCACGGCCTGCCGTGAGCCAAGTACCAAGGGATACTGTCGGCAAAGCGCCGGCGGTATCCCTCTTTTTTGTGAAAGGAGGATCGTGTAAAATGGATATACGACCGTTAACGAAAGAACAACGCCGATTTGCAGAGGAAAACCATCATCTGGTCTTTACCTTTTTGAACCAAAAGGAGCTACCGGAGTCGGTGTTTTATGATGTTGTGATTTTCGGCTACCTGAAGGCTGTGCAGGAGTACTGCGAGGTGCTGGCCCTGCATCGCTTCAAGTTCTCCACGCTTGCTTTTCAGCGTATGCGCAGTTCACTGTCAAACTACTATAAGTATCTTTCCAGTCCCAAACGAAACGCCCCTATTGTCAGCTTCAACGAGCTGATCGACAACGAGGACGGACTGTACTGGGAGGATGTTATCAGCCGACAGGATGAGCTGCTCCGGCGTTTGGAAACAGAGTTGTGCCTGCACGCCTTAGCAGCTAAGCTGCCACACCGTGAAATGCGGATCATTCGTATGAAGGTTCGAGGCGACCGTATGCACGACATCGCAAAGCAGGAGCGAATGACCTTCCGCCAGATCAATAAGGCACTGGAGAACTGCTATCCGGCGGTCATCAGCGTGTTATGGGGGTGATTCCTATGACTTGTAAAAAAGATTTTGAACGCTATCTGGAGTGTAAGGGCGACGAGATCGACAACGCCGCCTATGCCCTTGCTGTGGCACTTCTGCGTACACATCCCGATCAGACCAATGAAGAGATCTTGCCATGGGATATGTCGATCATTGCGCCGATCATCGAGTTGGCACAGGAAGAATTGGAGCGCAGCGGCAAACAGACCTGTTGGCCCTATTATGAGGAAGAGGTTTCATGCAGCCGCACAGGAAGCTGTAAAAACAAGCGGTGTTATTTTTCGGAAGGAGGATCGGATACCGTATGAAAAAAGAAATGAGTGTAAACGGCCGGATCATATTTCCGTTGGAGGAAGGCTGCCGCGCCGTTATTTCAACCGACAACGGACTCATCTATACTTCGCCTGTCGTTGAAATTATGGAAGAACGATCGGATTATGCCTGCTTTGAAACGCTGAATTCGGTTTACAAGGTGTGCCTTCAACCGATTCCGATTCGGGCAGCAATCCCATCTTTTCTGAAAATGTGTGCATAGTAGTTTTGAAGGGACACCGTAGTGTTTTACTGTGGTGTCCCTATTTATAGGAGGAATGTTTTATGGAACGGAGCTGCGTAAACTGCGCTGCAAAAAGCACCTGTCTGAAACGCTCTATGAGCATATTCGTGCTCTATATCCAAACCGGTCGTTCAAATGAGCTGACTGCGGAAATAAAAGAGAATTTCAACCGTGCCGGCGATTGCGCTAATTGGAAGCAAAACAAGGAGGAAGATTAAATGGCAAAATACTCAACCAATCAAATTATTGAAAAACATCACAGGATGAATGGAGAGCTGCTTAATGGTACGAAAAAAATACACATGGCGTAAGATGGACACTATATTCATGTATTGGCCGCAGTTTGAACAGCTTGCGCGGGACCGTCTGCAATCGGTTCTCAGCAGAAATGTTCAGCTTCATATCTTTGAAGATACGGAATACTGGGAAGTCATCACCGATGAGTTTACATCTGCCGAAATGGAGAAACTGCTGTCCTTGGGCAATGCGACAGAAAAAGAGCGTAAATTACATGCTCCGAAGACATCCGGCAGGATCAAGGATATTAACGACTCACTGGTGTTGAAACTACTGCAGCCGATGCTGCCACTACAGGTTAAAAAGACCGTCCCGACGGAGGACGGACTGTATCTTTTCGGTCAGGCCACATCCGTTACGCACGAATATGACGAGAAGGGGGGAGTGTAAGTGCAGCTTTTTAGAAACGCTGTGTCGGTCAAGAATCGCCAGCAGATTGCATTTAAGTGCCGTGCTTGCGGCGCCTGCTGCAAAAATGTTCGAGACAGTATCGTGCTGGAGCCGTTGGATGCTTACCGCATTGTTCGTGATAAGCAGAAAAGCGGCTGCACCGACTCCGCCGATGATATTCTTTGGAATATTGCTGAGCTGAAGGAGCTATCCCCCGGCTTCCATGTATTCGTGCTGAGAACAGTCAACGGCAGCGGTATATGCGGTATGCTGCGGGATGATCGGTGTACGATCTATTCCGTGCGCCCGCACACCTGCAGACTGTACCCGTTTACTGCAGAGCCTTGCCCGGAGGAGCATCGTATCAAGTGGTATTTGTGTACGGAGCAGTCCCACCACTTTGGCACAGGCTCCGTTACTGCACGGGAATGGCAAAGAAAAAATATGTCTGATGAGGATGAGGCCTTCTGGTTTGATGAATGCCGTATATTGCCGGAGCTCGGTAAGCTGCTGCGAAGTGTGCCGAAAAACAATTTTCAGCGTGCCGAACAGCTTATTGTGGCATATCGCTATCTGGCCTACGACTTTGATCAACCGTTTCTGTCGCAGTACAGGGACAATATGCTGTTTTTGAAGGCAATGCTGGAAAAGCTGGCTTAGTAAATCACCTGCATCGCTGTGATCAACAAAGATCATACATAGGAAAGGAAGAACAGAATGGCAAATATCACAGAAAAGATCGAACGCCGTATCACTGTCCTGGAGGGCAAGATAGACGCCCTTAGTGGAAATTATCTGACAAACACATGGAAACGCCAGCGTGAGCAACAGGAGCGAGACAGAAAAAAGGAAATGTACCGCTCGCAGATTCAGGTGTTACAGCTTTTGAAACATAAATCTGAAACCGATACGCTGACGCTGCTGGAACAGAATCTGACAGCCGCTGCCTTTTATGAGGATATGCGCTGTTTTTCTGCCTCCAAGAAATATTGCAAGGACAATCCATACTGCGAATTTCAGTATCCCAAGCCTGATGATGTCCGCACGAAGCGATTGCAAAAGGCGGGCATCACCGATACCGACGAACTGACCGCGGCGGTCGAGTGCTTTGACACGCTCCTACAATCGGCTGTTATACCGCCGGATCCGAATGCGGCTCGTTTACGGGATATGCTCTATCGGGCGAAGATGTATCAAAAGGGAGATATTCAGTTCACGCCCCCAGAGCTGGCAAAGGAGCTTGTTGCACTGGCCGGTGTCCGTAAAGACAGCCGTGTGCTGGAGCCGGAGGCCGGGATCGGCAACATTGCCGACGCCGCAAAGGAAGTAACGGACAATGTGGACTGCATTGAGCGTATGACGGACTTTTGCGAGATTCTGAAGCTGAAAAAGCACAATGTGATCGCAAACGATTTATTGACGGCTGAAACAGCGCCGATCTATGACTCTGTTGTGATGAATCCGCCGTTCAGCGAAGAATGCGAGCATATTAAAAGGGCATTTGACTTTGTTCGCCCCGGCGGCAGTCTTGTGGCGGTTTGTTCATGCAGTATTCAATGGAAAAGCACACGCAAGTATGAGCAATTCCGTGATTGGGTGTCAGAACATACCCATTCTATCAACGAATGCGGTGCCAAATTTGAAATGACCGGCGTACATACGGTTGTCCTGGTTATGGATAAAGCGGCATGACAGAATCAGAGCACTCTGAAGAAAGGAGAGACTTGCACATGATGAAGAAAAGTAATATTGAATGGTGCGATTTTACTTGGGACCCGGTTACCGGTTGCAGAAAGGATTGCTCATTTTGCGAGAGCAGAGAGCGGCTTTCTCATTTCAAAGGGGATATACGCTTTCATCTCAGCAATGAGCACATTCACATAGATGAAGAACGTGGCCTTTATGTGATAACAACGCCGCTTGCCAAAAACGGCTCATCTGTTCCTGCACCTACAGGCTTTTATCCCACATTACATCCGTACCGTTTGCCGCAGGTTATACAGAAGATCAAGCCGGCAAATATATGGGTCTGCCATTCCGGCGACTTGTTTGGCGAATGGATACCGACCGAGTGGATCTTGCAGGTGTTTGAAACCGCAAAACAGGCACCGTGGCACAATTATATGTTTTTGACGATGAACCCTAACCGCTATGAAGAACTGCTTGAAGCGGGGGTGCTGATACCGGCGGATAACTTCTGGTATGGCACTCGCCTGACCGAGCGGGGCAATGTGTTTACTGCTGACGGGTATCATACATTCCTTTGCATTGAACCAATGCGGTTATTTGCAGAGCGAATGGAGATTCCAAATGTGGAATGGATCCTACTCGGCGGGCATGGTAAACTAAAACGCGGTTGGATCGAAAGCGTTATGGAAAGAAAAGGAAACATCCCTGTATTTATGATCGGAAGCAAACTATTCAAGGATGTTTGGCGTGCTCCGCTCATACAGGAATATCCGCCGTTGCTTTACCGCCCTGAAGAAAAGGCACTGCCGCATTGCAGCAAATGCAAGTATTGCTATTCGATTCAGCAAGGAAAACGAGGACTGTGGAGAGCTTGCCGACATTACAAAATTGTTCGTCAGGATAAGGATTCCGGCGGACGGCATATACCCGGACGCTATGCCGCTGTTTCACCACAGTGGTGCCCAAAGCGACCGGAAACGAATTGGAGGTTTACCAAGCGTGTATAATCTTTACACCGAACGGAAGTCCACGGCTATCTGACAGAGGCAAAAGCCTGCTATTCGGCCGCAAATTGTTAAAAGGAGAAGCAGCCGGAATGGAACAAATCCATTCCGGCTGTTGTTATGCTACAGGCTTATACACGAAACTTGCGAACGCACGTTAGAAATACGATGCAAAGCTCCTGGAATAAGTCTTCGTCGAACACTCCGTCAACAATAGACTCTTTCAGAAGAAGCGGGCGGTACATCAAAAGCAGCTCTGTCAGCGCTTCGTTGTCGCCGGACTTTGCTCGCAACAACAGATCCTTAAAATTCATATTACTCACCCCTTTCCAGCGTATCCCGCAATTTTTTCACTGTGCGGTAGTAAATTGCCGCAACGCCTTTTTCACCCATACCGAGTTCTTCGGCAATCTCCTTGAAACGCTTTTCCTCCAGCACCCTAGCAAGGAAGAGATACCGTTCCTTCTCACGGATGTCCTTGATGGCCTGAACGAGTATTTCGTTTTCAAGGAACGCCTCGACCTCGAAACTGTTCTGAGCATAGATCAATTCGTACTGATCGGTGACCTGCTCTCTTTTCAGCCTTGCAATCTTAGCACGGATAAAATCGATCCGTGCATTGCTCACGGCAAAGGACAGATAAGATGTAAACTGGTTTTGCAATATGTCGTGCTCATTTGAGCCACTGTTTCTATTGAACATTTATGTTCCTCCGTTTCGATTTGAATTCTTGAAAAATCCAAATCGGACGGAGGGCTGCGGCAGCCGACACTGCCACGCAAAAGACACAGATATAACAAAACGCACCTGCAAAGCAGCATAAGCCACAAAGTAAGTGCGTCTATTTCATCATTATAATGGTCTGTTAGTTCAGTATACAACCCATAATATCCCGATGGCGGGAACGGCCTTTTTTTGACAGATTACCAAGAAGTCCATCATTTATAAAGACGAATCAAATTGGTGGCTTCTGACGGGCAGAACTGCCAAACGCCGAGTCCAACGCATGAAAAATCCCTCCAATCCAAAAACTCGGATTTGAGGGATATAGGCAAGTTTTTAGACCCCGTCAAAGCTTCGTTTCTTATTTGGTGGGGCGGCAACTGGATTTATTTCAGTTTATATTGCACTACGCGTTCACGAACAATTGGACGACCATGCCATTATCAGCATGAAACAAATCCGCATAATTATATATGGGAGGTGAACGAATGGTGCACAATTTACCTGAAACGCTCGGAGAGATCATCAAAACAGCGCGGGAAAAGTCCGACTTGACCGTTGAGGAGCTGACCGCACGGGTCGGGATCTCAGAGCGATACTTATACCGCATCGAGAATGAGGGCAAGGTACCAAAGTTTGATGTCCTCAAAAAACTCGTCCGGGAGTTATCCATTGATGCGAACTCGATCTTCTACCCAGAGAAGCCGTCCAAAGATTCCGAGATAGATGATCTTGTCCGTATGCTTTACAACTGCGATGAGCGTTCTATGAAGATCATCAGGGCAACTGTGAAAGCCGTATTGGAAAGTCAATAGGTTTAACGATTAGAAGGGCAACCAACAGGTTGCTTTTTCTTTTTGATACACCCTATTGCCGGTGCAGCGTGAATTTCTCCCCCTGTGTCGCCGTGCCCTTGCCTGCGGTCAGCTCAAGCCCCGTATCGGTATACGCCACCTCGTACTCGCAGTCGGTCAGTGCCTCGGCTTCGAAATTGATAGAGAGTGTCCTGCCGGACAGCGTGAAACGGAATTTATACGGTGCGCCGGAAAGCCGCAGCTCTCCGCTGCCGTCCTCACGGAAGGTATAGACGCAGCTCTTGTCGGGCATTGCAAAGCTGCCGTAGATGCTCTCGTTATGAGGGCTGCTCTCGGTGCGGCCGCAGCCTCGGCACAGCAGCACGATGCCCGCTATAAGCAGTACCACCGCAAGGCCGCAGGCGGAAAGAAAGAGCGCCCTTCTCCGCTTTTGCTTTTTGATCGCCGCACGGCGCAGCTCACGCCTGCGGAGCATTTCCGCCTCGGTCATGGGTCTTTTCTGCGGCGGTATTCTGTTATCCTGCATTACTTCACCTTACTTTACTTTGATATTCTGACTTCATTCAGGAAGTCAAACAGCATCGGCAGACCGGTGCCGATGGGCGTTTCGTCTTCCCAGAGGCACATCTCGCCGGTCAGTGTGACGCCGCCGGGCTTGGTCATACGGAAAAGGAAAAATCTGTCCGTAGCGGCGCGCTTCCGATGGAGCAGGGACACCTCTCCGTCGCCGCCTATTGTTTTTAGGTTATTTCGATTCTTGAGCTCGGTGCCCAAACCGAAAAGCGTTTGGAAACCCGTGAAATCAAAGATTGTCTTAACCGGGTCACCTATGACCGACAAGCGCAACTGTAAATCCTCGGCTGAGCTCTGTTACAGTTGTTTATGCCTGTTTGATTTTTTGGTGTCTGCTTTATGGACATCAGTCCACTCCATGGTGCGAACATGGATACAACTCTGAATGTCCAAAACGATTTTTATCATTCCTCATCATTTTTTCGAATCAGAAGTGCTTTCCGAATTAAAACAATTGCCAAAATAGCCACACCAATCACCGCTGCGGCGATAACGGCAACAATCCACCATGGAAAAGAAGCCCTCTCGCCCTCTACAGGAGAAGTTGGTTCTGTATTACTTTCGTGATCTCCTTTTGGATCGGTACTCGTGTTCTTATCCGGGGCAATATTGCTTTTTTCATCATTGTCGCCTTCAAGACTTCCGCTGTATTTTACCGGCTCTGTCATAGTTGCCTTACAGACAAGGCAACTATAGGTCTTTTCACCATCGGCTTTGGGAGTAGGTTCTCTGGTTATTGTTCCCGCATCCCAATTATGTCCCACCGCAGGCACCTCTGCCCGTTCGGTAACACCGCAATCACATTCCCGAGTCTTAATGCCCGCCTCTGTACAGGTTGGCTCCGTGGTTACCATCCACTGGCCGAAGCTGTGGGTATGGGCAGGGCTGTTTTCATAGAATTCCACCCGGATCAGGCGGCTGTATGCGGGCGCACTCTCTGCGCCTCCCGCCACATTCCACGCAGCATAGCAGTACCATTTCACGCCCAATTCCTCCGGCACCTGATAGCTGTCACCATCTGCGTAGTCTATGGCACGGATCATCGCCATGTTTTCTATGTCCGTGACATACCACTGGTATCTCAGTACACCGCCGTCGGACGCACTGGCATTGGCAAACAGGGTGATCCCATCGCCGCCGATATAGGCATAACAATCCGGCATTTCCGCTACGATCACAGGCTTCGCTGGGCCCGCCGCCCAGGCTGCGGTGACCGTTACTCCCACAAGCATCCATGTAATAAAAGCAATAATAAGTCTTTTCATGCCCCTTCTCCCCTCGGAAACCGTTATCGTAAATCCTGCCGCTTGGCGGCAGTTGCATCGGGATAAAACGCATACCCGTTTACACCCCGGAGGCTTTCCACGATAGAAATCTTATCGCTTTCATAATTCTCCCAAAGCTCCAGCGCCTCCTCCGAAACCTCAGCTGCATAGGATGCAATGGCGTAATTATCCCGGGCCGTGATAAACCGCTCATCCTCCCCGGATATAAGCCGGCCGACTTCTACTCTGCCCTTATAGGAATCCGGTGCATAGCCGTATGTATCGCTGTCGATTATAAAAAAGGTGAGCTCGCCGCCGCCGAGCTTATCAACGAAAAATGCCACTTGGCTTTCGGAAAAGCTTGCCGCAACGGTGCCCACCCAGCTTTCCGGCAGCGTAATCTCATAGGTGCCGTCGCTAAAATGCACCGAGCTTATTCTTTCGGTCGTTATGAGCTTACAAAGCTCTTGGGTAAATGACGAATAGTTTTTGGGAAAGCTGTTGGTTCCCTGGGCGTTTATCTCCGTCCCGTCCGCCAACACGACCTCAAAGCACATATCGCTGCCGTCAAGAGCCTGGGAATCATGCCCGCGAAAGCCCGCCCATTCCGCTATTCTGTAATTGCCGAATAATGCGCACAGCTTTTGAAAAACGCTCTCATCTGCGTCAATTGCGCGAACGACATCGCGGCATTCCGTATGCTCAGAGGTCGTATTGTCCCACATCTCCGTGCTGATATAATACTCTAAATGAACGCCGTTCTCCGTTTTGTACCCCTCGTAAACACGGCGCTGTGCCGTCATATCGGTTTGCACCAGCTGAAAGCTTTTGAAACCCATGGGATCCCCTCCGTAATACGCATTGTCGTTATTATTCGTATTATGCTTTTTTGCGCAGGCGGAAAAGAGCAGAACAAGCAAGCCCAGGCACAGGCCACATAAAACCAGCTTTTTCATGGATTCTTCCTTTCCGAAAGGCACCGCAAGCCGTTCGGTGCCTTTCGGAAAGAAGCTTGCCGCAGCAAGCCTCTCCCGCTTATGGATAGGGGTTATCCGTATTCGGCTTATTCCCTTTGCCGCCAGTTTAGGCCCTTTCCAAAAGGATCATTCCCAGCCCATACAGCAGGCACCCGTCCTCTGTGACGGAGATCTCTGCGAAGGGATCCACCGGCTCCCCCAGTGTCTCGCCCTGGATTCCGGTATCGTAATAGAACTTGCCGTCCGCCTCCTTCCAGGTGGTGCTTTCGATGGCGGCGTAGCCATCCTCCCGGACCTCCACCCCATGCTTGGCAGCCTCCTGGCGCATCTCCTCCGGCACGAGCATAAGCGTGTTGAGCACACCGTCCTCGGCAAACTCCGTCCGGTACTGCATCAATTCGGCGCTGCCCTCAAACCGCTCCTCCTGCGGCGGGTTGTCAGGGGTAAAGACCTGCACTCCGTCCGGCGTAGGCACACGGACCTCCTTGACCTTCCATATTCCCCGAATATCCATGTTTTCCCTCCTTGTCAAACCATTACGCCCACGGATCGGCAGCCTTCGGCGTGCGCACACCGGTCAGCAGATACTGCTCCCACAAAAACCACTTGCCGTCGCTGCCCCGCTGGCGCATCTTGATAGGGCGGGGATCGTCTGCACCGCCACAGGGGATAAACAGCTTCATATATCCCTGCTCCTCGCCGGACACATGATTGCTCTCAACGGTGATCGTATACGGTTGGGTGGGTGTGTAGTTGTTGTCCGGCGTGGAGCCGGCAAAATAAGTGAAGGGCAGGTATGTCTTGCCGTCGCGGAAGCGGTCGTTCAGGAAAGAAATTTCCTGTCCGTTCAGCGGGCGAGGTCCGCGCAGCCAATTCAACATTTCCGTGCCGATGCTCTTATCTGCCGCATACGCACACAGAGCGAGAACCGTAAGTGCCGCCGTTTTGAAGGGTGTGTCGAGGCTTGCCTCGGGAAGCGCCTGCATTTCGGCAAGGCTCTCCGGCAGCGCAGCGAAGGTAAATGTTTCCCGCTTACTGCCCAGGGACTGTGCGGCGGCATTTACCGCCTGCCCGGCTGTGCTTTTCAGCTTATCAAAGATACTCACGGGTAATCTCTCCTTTATAAAGTATTTTTTTGCAGGGGTGAATCCGCATTAGAATTTACCGCCCCCGCCGCCGTGGGTCGTGCCGGAAGAAGAGGTGTGGGTGCTGCTCCCGCCTCCGGAATCATCGTTCTTGGGCTTCTCCGTGCGCGTAACGGTGTTATACAGGAACAGATCGCGTCTCTCGTTAATGTTCAGACTGCCGTTCTTTATGTAGCTGCTTGCAGCCGCCTGGAAGCGGACCGTTTTCAGCTTCGCCTTCATCCTGCCCACTATGATGAGGGATAGGACGAAGCCCACAACGATGGCAATAGGGATCCAAATAAGGGAAAGGGGCTCCTTGGGCAAATTCTTTACGTCGTAAGGCTCGCCGTTTCTTGCTTGTGCGATGAATTTATCGCAAAGATCGGCGAATTTATCAAAGGCGCCCGCAAAATCACCGTCGGACAGCTCGCCCTTTATCTGCTTGCCGATATACTCAATGCCCGCGTCCGTAAAGACCGTAATGCCGTAGCCGCAGGTGGATATGTACCAGTCGTTGTCCTCGATGCTGATAAGCAGCAGCGCGCCGTCCCTGCTCTCGCCGTAGCCAAAGTTGCCGTAATCATAAGTATCATCGGCATAATCCCGCGGGGTTTTCCCGTTCAGCGAGTCAGTGGTCAGCACGATAATATCCATTTTCTGACGCTCGCTGAGTTCATTAAGCTTTGTCACAAGCGACGCTTCCTCGTTGTCGGAGAGCAGCCCCGCCAAGTCCTGCACGCGCTCATATTTGCTTGCGAAGCCGTCCGTCTGCGCAAAAGCAAACGCAGGAGCCGCTATACAAAGGCACAGAACAAGCGAGAATAACAGTGTCAGTATTTTCTTTTTCATTCCGTCCCCTCCTTAAATCAGCCCCATCAGGTGCAAGCCCCACGCAACGCCGTAGGACGCCGCTGAGAATATCGCCGCCAGCAAAAACGTCCAGCGCTTGGCTGCAGCCTTATCCACCGGCAGATCACCGACGAATTTCCCGGTCTGACCGTTCATGGCAAAGATATATTGATTGCCGTTCCATGTGGTGTTCAAAAGCCACACCGGATAAAGCGCATACCGGGCCTTTCCGCCATGGAACTGCACATTGGTGTTTTCCGGCGTAACGGTGGTATACCCTTCTACCGTCTCGGCAAATACCTCCTCGGTAGACCGCTTGACCCGCTGGTTTGCCCGGTCAACGCTTTCCTCGGCGGTCACATCATACTTATCCGCCACATAGCCGGCAAGATAAGCTGTCTGGAAATGGACTGCATCCGAAATACTATACGGCTCAATGGATTCCATCAGATCATCTGCCATTTTGGAAGAGCCGTCCACCGGGACATGCTCAAAGCCGACGCTGCCGCCTCGATGCACCATAAAGTGGCTGGTTTCAGTGTAATCGTAGTCGCTGTCGCTCCATGTGCGGACCTTTGTGGCTCGATAACGCACCTGTGCGTCCACATCGGTGTCGAAAAGCCAGAAGGGAACATAGACCCCCTTGATCTCGTCGATATGGTTCTGATCCTTGAAAATCTTAGGCAGCAGCCGTTTCCCGGTCAGGTGCTTCATCAGCCCCGCCTTTGCCGCCTTTTTATCCAGCTTGAACGGGATCACAAGATCCGGCTTGAGAGCGCCCGAGAACTGGCCCATCATCACCACGGGATTGCCGCAGAAGGGGCAGGCGGTAGCCGCTGTGTTGGCATCGCCTACGATCTCGCCGCCGCAGGACTTGCACACATACGAGCGCAGGCCGTCGGTTTCTCCCTCCTGCCAATCTCCTCCGGCAGTGGTTTCCCACTCCATGTTATCAGACTTTTCGCTCTGCAGCTCGGCGTCGTAGCCCTCCAGCGCCTCCATTTCAAACTCAGTGTCGCAAAAAGGGCACTTCATCTTCTGGAGGGTGCTGTCAAAGGCTATCGCGCCGCCGCAGCAGGGACATTTATATTCCTGCAAGGTTTGCATGAAAAGATCTCCTCTCTCAAAGAATTTCACCCATTAAATGCCGCAAGGGCCGCATCTGCTTTCTGAATCCACTCGGTGCGGTCGCCGTAGATTGCGGCATCCAGGGAGTCGATTGCCTGCGCCGCCTTGTCGCCGGCATCGGCCTCTCCCTTTACCGTGGCAGAAAAGCCTGCCGCTATATCCTTAACCGCAGTCATCTGCTGCTTCCAAACATTTGAAGCGTTGCCGAGTGTATTCTGTATGCCGAACAGCGTATCGAAGTATTTTTTAAGTCTGTCAAAATCCTTGCTGTTGTTCATGGGGAGAACGATTTCGTAAAGGCCCTGCGTATTGGTAAAGCTGAGTCTTGCAGCGGGCTTTTTCTCGGTCTTATCGCCGTTTTTAACGAGCTGCTCCTCATACTTATAGCTGCGCAGGTCGGCAATGCGGTACACGCAGGCACGAGTGGTCTTGCCGAACATCATAAACTTGTAATCGTTTTGGGTATACGCCATCAGGCCGATATCCTCCGCCACATAGAGGTAAGTGCCGAAGCGCTTCAGTTTTTTACTCTTATCCTTTGTTTTCATCCTCGGAACGAAATAGTGGTCCCACAGCTTGGTGCCGCGCTCCACCTGTGCAAGATGCGCCTTGACACCCGGAAGATTGCTGTGCACATAGTCATATACCTTGAAGCCCTTTTTTCTGCAGTTTTTGCGGCAAATGCAGTTGCCGTCCGACAGTTTTTGGGTTTGGATCAGATTGATGTCCGCACCACAGATAGCGCATTGATTAGCCATAATTCTCCTCCTTTTTTGTCAACGTCGGTTTGTTTTTAGCTTTTCTTGCTTTTGCATGATGATGTTCAGTTCGCTGCTGTATCTGGCGGAGTGTCTGCTGAGCCTTCAGCCGCCTTATAATATCTGTCGGCAAGCACATAAAGATAATTAAGCGCCCTGTCGCCGAGTATTGCTTCCTTCTCCATCGTGCTTCCGTCAGAGAAAGTCATTCCCAGGCTGCGTGTCGGTGCGTCAGATATGTGAAAAAAACGTATTGGATTTCGATGCTTGTAAAGCCTCTCTATCTCGCCTTCCTCACTAACAATCTGAAGGAGTTCTGCTGCATCCTCCGCCGGTATCGGAAAAGATCTAAAGGAGGTATAGTGCTCCTTCTGCTCTCCCACAAGGCAATCCGCAGAGAATAACCAGCCATTTTCTTCCTTTTTCAAAGCAAAGCAATACACCGGATTCCTTTCCGTTCCGTAATAAACGGTATGGATCAAAACAAGATCATCGGCAGTATTTCTTTCACTTTCGCCGCAGCCAAAAAGTCCGAAAATCGGCAAGAATGCAAGCACAACTGCTGCAGCCTTGCGCACCGTGTGCTTCATGATTTACTGAAGCGGCCTGCCGCACTCCGGGCAGAATCTCGGCATACCCTGTCCCGCCGAGGGCTTCCACCCGCAGTTTGTACAGCCGGAGCTGACTACAGGCCTTCCGGCGCCGCAGTTTGCGCAGAATTTTCCACTGCTTTGGGCGCCACAGGACGGGCATACCCATGTCTCGCCGCCCATTGCATTAGGTACGGGAGCGGGCCTTTCCGGGCGGATGCCCGCGTTATCCACCCGATTCATCGTACCGCCGCCGTCCCAAACCCGGTTTCTGTTATCCCGGCGCATCAGAATATCTGCAAGCTCGTGCATTCTCTGTTCATATTGGCGGTACAGGTCGGTATAGGGGCTGTCGGGGCGGTTGCCGTCGCTCAGCTCCAGCTCTATCTCGTCAAACCATGGAGAATCCACCCGAATCGTCACATTGAACTCATAGTCGCAGGCATAGCGGGGCGGTACATAGCTCTTTTCATTTCCCTCGGAGTCCTCGTAAAAGATTTCCTCCTTATTCTCTCGGATATCCGTGTTCACTCCCAGCACCTGGGAAAACGCAATGAGGTCAGGATTGCTGCTGCGCCAGTTGGAGGCCCCGGTAACGATGAACCGCTCCCCTATGGGATCGATGTATACCTTTTTGCTCCCGTCAAAGGTGATCGACGGGGCAAAGTCGGCAAGCTTCTTTTCATTTTCCGCACGGTAAGCAAGCTGGCGCTTGATGTCCTCCACGGTCGAGTTCCGCCGTTCGCTGAAAAACGGCGAGAGCTTTCTTGCGCAATCCTTACAGAGGTTTCCATCCTCCAGCTTACGGTTTCCGAGTAGTCCGATTTTCTCCCCGCAGATGTCGCAGTATTTTTTGTCAAATAGTCCCATGCTTTGATCCTCCATTTATTGATTTTTTTTAACAATCCATTTTGCATTGTTGACCTGTAAGCCGTACCCGCAGAACGAACAGCAGTGGTTTTCATCAGGCATGAAGTTGGCGCCGCAGGACGGGCAATCCTTTTCGGCAAAGAACTTGCCGTCCGCTTTTCGTTTTTCGGGATATCTTGCCCTTTGTATGATCAATCTCTTTTTAAATTTTTCTGTATACGGCTTCTGATTTTCGGGAAGAAAGGTTTTTGTTCCGAAAATGTCAGCCATAACAGTTGTTGTTTCTTCTGTGTGGGCAACTTTTAAAAGTTTAATTGTACCAACGCTGAAATCAAGCAGGTCTTTGTCGTTTTCATTCTCCCAAAAGTGTTCGTTTAAGCAGGCTCTGAGATAATTCTCGGAATATCTTACAATTTTTCCGGCAAGCTTTTCTTGCTTGATTTTCCCGCAGATAATCGGCGTGATGATTCCTCCGAAAGTCAGAACCGCTGCGCCAACGCCGGCGGCAAGGGAAATCTCGGTGTCCTCAATTAAATATAGGCACAGAAAGACACATAAGAAAAGTATGGAGCCGGACACAAGAAGCTGTAAAAACCTTTTCAGGTTTGTACTGATAGCTTCATAAATCTCAAACGACTCGGTCTGCCAATCGTAAAACTCGTTTTTGATAACGGCGCCGCAGTATTCACAGGTCACCTGCTGACTGTCAAGCTTGACTCCTGCACCGCAGGACGGGCAGGTTATGCTTAACATATCGTTATAATAACTTTTCTTTTTTTCTTTTTGATCGGTGCGGCGAACGTGTCTTGATTGAAGTATTCTGAGATACGAATTCTTGCGGTATATTTCATGCTGAACCTTGTTGTCTTTTGTTGACTCAAAACGCTCCAGTGTGCTGCACTTTAAAACCGATTCACGCCATTCTCTGCCGTCATCGTTCCATGTTTCAAAGTCATTTTTAGGAACAGGAACAACATCCGTAATGTAAATTCTGCGGCAAAGCTTATTCCTATTAAGTCTGTTGATTTGACTGACGATTTTATTTCGGAATGCCAGGTCCATTCTTGCCGGAAGGAGGTCCTGATCCGCATTCCCCAGCGGTATCAGAATTCTTTCAAAGGCTTTTCTTATATCTCTTCGGATTTTTGAATTCTGAAGGGGAGTGCCCTTTTTCACAAGCAATCTTTCCAGTTTGGCTTTTTTTGAGTTTTTGGAGTTGTATTCCGAAAAATCTATGGTAAGTATTCTTTTACCAATATGGAATGTACATAATATCGCAAAGGAAGCCGCAATAATCAGTGCTACTGATAAATCCATAAAAGCACCTCTGATTTATTCCTTGCTGATCATTTCGTTTTCGCTTTTCTTTTTTCGGTTGTCTTTTGCAATGTCGCATATCATTATAACAACAAAGAACAAACCGACGGGGATTGCCGCACAATAGAGCAGAAAATCAACGGGACTTCCCTCAGGAGAAAGCTTGTAATCACCTTTTGAGGTTTTATAAACCTCGACGTCTATTGTGTCGCCTTTTCTCAATTTATCATAGGTATATTTTTTTTCGTAGCTGTTCCACCAGACACGTTCTTCATATTTTCCCTTATAGGTTTTTCCGTCAATAACATATGAAACTTTAAATTCATATGTTGTATACTTTACATCACCGGAATCATCTTTTTCGTTTTTGGTCGAAAAATCAGCAATGACAGCTGAAATTTTCCGTATATCGGTTGAGCTTTTATATTCCCTGCTGTCGATTCTGCTTGTAACAATTCCGATTACACCCGCAACTATCAAGCTGATGCCGGCGACCATGATAAATATGGTCATTTTAATGTCTTTATTTTTTTTACTCATAACAGGATCTCCTTTTGCAAGCAAATATAAAACCGCTCCTTAACAAATCATACGAAAAATTCTATGTCGTTTCGCCGGCAGGGAAACTTATCCTGCTACGAAAAAACCTTTCGGCGGTATGAACGGCTTTTTTACTTAAGCCGTTCATACCTAACCGAAATAACACTTCCGTTAATACGGTTCCCGCTAAGCGGCCGTCTCATTTTCTGTCGTTATCGTCGAATACATCGCCGCATTCAGGGCAGAACTTGGGCGGATTGGTAGGGTCCTCCGGCTCCCAGCCGCACTTATCGCAGCGGTAAAGCGGTGCACCCTCGGGCTTTTTTGCGCCGCAGCTCTGGCAGAATTTCCCCTTGTTCACCGTGCCGCAGGTACAGGTCCAGCCCTCGGAATCCGCCGGCTTGGGAGAGCCGCACTCGGGGCAGAATTTGCCCGTGGCCATGGCGCCGCACTTGCACCTCCAGGCGTCTGCCTGCGGCTGCGGCTCCGGCTTCTTCGCGCCGCAGTTCGGGCAGAAATTACCGCTGACCGTAGCCCCGCAGGCACATTTCCAGCCGCCTGCCGCCGGGGCTGCCGGGGCCGCCGGGGCCTGCTGCGCCTGCTGCTGCTGTTGCTGCTGTCCCATGGCAAACAGGTTCTGTGCATTCATGCCGCCGCCGGCATTCATGGCCATCCCCATGCCCATAAAGCCGGTCATAGCGCCTGCCTGGTTGCCAGCCGCCGTCTTCATGGCATCCGCCTGCGCGCCCACCAGCGTGGCTGCCGCCATGGTGGGATCCCGCATGATGGCCGTGCGCTGGGCCTGCTTGATCATCTCCGCATCCTCTTCCGGCAGCGTGACCGAACCCAGGGCGATGCTGACGACCTGCAAGCCCCGCAGCTGCCCCCATTTTTCTGACAGCGCCGTATTCATGGCGTTTTCAAGCTCGGTATTGTGGGTCACGATCTGGTTGGGGCGCAGCTCCAGGTCGGACAGCTTACCGAAGGCCGGCTGCAAAGCGCTGACAAACTCGGTTTTCAGCTGGCTATCCAGCTCGTCCCGGGTATACTCCTTCTCCACATTTCCGCAAACATTGGTGTAAAAGAGCAGAGGATCTGCGATCTTGTAGGAATAAACACCGGAGCAGCGCACAGATACATCCAAATCCAGCCCGATTTTCGAGTCCACTACGCGGAAGGGAATGGGGTTTGGTGTGCCGAATTTGTTGTCGATAAGCTCCTTGGTGTTGAAATAGTACACCCGCTGGTCCTTGCCGGTGTCACCGCCGTAGGTAAAGCGTTTGCCGACAGTCTTAAAGGTCTCCATTATGCCCTCGCTCAGGCTCCCCGAAAAAATGGAGGGCTCGGTGGAGGTATCATATGTAAATTCGCCGGGCTCGGCGCAGACCTCCACGACCTTTCCCTGCTCCACAATGATCATGCACTGACCATCGGCCACGGCAATACCGGAGCCGTTGGAGATGATGTTGTCACTGCCCTTCGTGTTGGAGGACCTGCCGCTGACGCGCTTTTGTCCCTTGGTGACCAGCACCTCCTTGGGCATAGACTCGCAGTAGAAAAATTCCTTCCACTGGTCGGCAAGAGTGCCACCCAATGCACCGATACCCGCTTTAATAAGTCCCATAATAATAGCTCCTTTCCAATTGTGCGAATGATCCATATATTTTTCCGACCGGAGCCGGCAGATCACTTCTTTTTTCCGTGGACCCCACGGAATGAGAACTATTGTTCTCCTCTTGTTTTTATTGCCGCCCGACAGTAGACCATGTATCACTTATGGCATCATAGCCATAGACGAGATTGTCGCATACGCCGTAATAACGCTCTCTGACAAACTGCTCCTCGCTGTCGGTGCCCAGAGCAAACAGCAGGCAGGAGCGGCCCTCGATCCACTGGGTATTTCCGGTATACATCACCTTCATTCCCTCCTTGACCGCCTGCTTTACCTCGTCCGTTTCCAGAAGGATCTCTGTTGCGATCTGAACCGAGCGCTCATCGGGCACTTCCTCATATGTTGAAAAATCGTACACCCCTGCTATCTCCTGCAGGTGCCCGTTTTCCATGGACAGCGACGGGCGGAAGTCGATGGCCCCGCCGCCGTCAGTAGCGGTAATCAGCACATTGGAGTATATTTCGCTGAGGTTGCACCGCAGCAAAAGAGGCTCACCGGGCTTCCCTATACAGAGCGGGTTACTCTTATCATCTGCATATTCGCCGTCTTCGGTTATCATGGATGGGTACACTATTATCGTTCCCTTGTCATTCGGCGGTATAATTGCATACAGCTCCTGTCCCTCAGCCATGTAAAGCGAGGCACGGGAGAGGCTGGGGTATTCCTTTCCCGTTTCGCTGCCCGCAACAAAGGCTCGCAGGTCAACCTCAGAGCTCTCGCTGTCCACATAGCCGATAAAAGCGACCCCTGCGCCCTTGCCATGATAATTTATCTTTTGCTGCAGCACCGCCAAAGTAGGGTCTTCCGCATTTGTACCATCCGGATCCTTCACGGTGCTGCCACCGGGAGTCTTATCCCCGCCGGGGTTTTTCCCGGGCGAATTCACACACCCGCATAAAGAGCAGACCAGTAATATGACTGCGCAAAGCAGCAAAGCGGTTTTCTTCATGTTGACCTCCTCTTTTTTCTTTTATCATGAAATATTTCCGCGGCAAAGCATCCAACTACACACCGCTTGCGGGGTCTCGCTTAGTCCCGAAAACGGCGGCGCAGATTTCTCTGCTATTTTGTATATTCTTAAACCTCCGCTTCCGCCTCATATGGCTTATGAGGCGGGAACTTCGGTATTAAGACAAATAAAGTATGCTTACCAAAGTTTTGAGGCACCTTTTGCATGCGCATTTATGCGTATGACATCCATTGTCGTAACAGTTCCGTCTGTACCCACAACATCTGCACATTTCAGAGCATAATCGGTAAGAAGATTTACACCCCGCGCATGAGAATTTGCACGGATAACATCCATGGTTGTTACCGTTCCGTTACCATCAATGTCTCCTTTCAGGTGGATCTTCACATTCTGCGTCACCGCTTCTCCACCCACTGTAATCGTATACTCCCGGGTGACATGATTCTTCTTCATCACCCGCATGGTGTAGGTACCGGAAGCAATCCCGGAAATACTGTAGGAGGCGGTATATTGATTCCCCGCCTTCGTTCCGCTGGAGACGATGGTCTCATACGAAGCCTCTGAGTGTCCCTGCTGAATGAGCTGAACGGTCACCTTATCGGCGGCGGAATTATAGCTTTTCACCGTGCCGCTGACGGAGCCGCGGGCGTTGGGGTCAAGCAGCTTATAGGATTCATACACCTGCCAGACATGCCCGTCTGTATTGTCGTCATATTCCATCCACGCGTTTACGCTCTTACCGTTCACCTTGAAATCTTTCCAATTTTTCGGGTATACATAGCCCTTTTCTTCGCCGCCCTCAAATCCGATACGAAGATCGAGGAAATACGATTCTCCGATCTCAAATCTGTCAAATGACCCCATTGGGGTGTGGGCGTTGTCGGTTTTCCGCCATTGCATCGACAGCACCTTCATATTATACGGCAGGCTTGTCGGTCCAATATAGCTGCCATAGACAGCGGGGCGGTCCCCCACCTTAGGCTCCTGTACGCGGATATTGGTATCGTATTTCACTCCCTCGCTGTTCGGCTCCAACAGTTGGGAGACCCGGTATTTCCGTCCTATCGGTGAATAGTCGTACCAATCGCCCTTATAGACTGTGCTGTATGTTTCCGCAGAGTCGAATATCCCGTTGGCTCTGTAGCCTGCGGGCTGGATCACCTTTACCGAAGCATTCTCGGGGAGATAATAGCCAACCCCCGGCTTTACGTCGAAGTAGACATAACACGTATCGCCTTCACGCAATTGACCGGCCTCTACGCCGTAAGAGCCATAGGCGACATCGTATACCACTGTATTTTTGAAGGTATACTTTTTCGGCTCATTCGATACGATCTCCGTAAACCCGGCGTCAATGCCGAGGCGGAAGTTCTTGAGCGTACCGCGCACATCCGTCAGCTTCCGCTTTGCCACAAGGTTGACAGTGAGGTATTCTTCTCTCATGGTGAATGACCTGTTTGTAACCTTTGTATGCTGCACATTCAGAGTAACTCCGTTGTCTGCCGTCACAGTCGAATCGGCAAGCTTGTATCCGTGCCGTGGTCTTACCCAGAAGTACATAGTATACGCATCCTCATCGGACCGATATCTCCACTCGGAGGGGATACCAGTTGAATATGATTCGTCGGTATAGCATTTCGCCAATGTATCCGGATGCAGGGAGATCTTGTGGGTGGCGCTGGTTGCTTCGGTAAATTCGCCCCCCGCCTGCAGAAGCTGAACATTATTTATGTATTGTTTGCCGCTGACCGATTCGTTCATCTGCACATCAAATTTGATGTGTGTCTGATAAAGGACACTCTCTTCTGTCATCGGTCTAACATAGTTACTATCTATCGACGGCCTGCAGGCCCAGTAGAACTCTACACCGTGTTTTCCAGTGCGGTCCACATAAAAATCATACGTATACGCATAGGGGTCTTCTTCATAGCCCTCTTGCTGACCCGGCTTGCACAGGAGGCCGTAGAAATAGAACCTGACTCTGCCTGCATCCCTCAGCTTTTGCATCCACTGGGGCATATACACAATATCCGCAGACATCTCATAGCCCAGGCCGGCCTTCAGGCCCTGCACCGTCTGCCCCCCCTTCACCTCCTTCAAGTTGAGGTTGAAGCGTATCTGCGGCATGAAGTCTCTGCGATCCAGGGTGAGATTATAGCCGCTGCTGTCGGTTCTTCCGGCTATATACCATTCCCTGCCGATCTTACCGCTGCTCCTGTAATTCTTAAACACCTTCGCCGGGTCGGTTTCACCGTTGCTGCCGAATAATACCCATCCGCCGGAGCCCCGCTGCACACAGACATTCAGACTCTTTGCGTTGAGGAGCTTAAAGTTATTCATATGGCAGCCCCATGCAGAGGCGTTGGCCCGGGGATTTTTGATATGAAGAGAAACATCCCTGGTGGTGTCGATGGTGAGTGCGACCGTCAGGATCAGGGAATTCACATCTCTGTTGCTGTTGCCGCAGACAATACGCAGCGCGGCATCCTCCGTAATCGATGTGTTTTTCGCCACGATGGCATAGTCGGGGCTGGTTTTCCTGGGGGCATTCGTCGTAACGATACTCAGCTTCCCGTTTCCGCACAGCTCAAAGGTGCCGCAGCCGCCAAGACTCCCCTCCGACTGCGCCAGATCGATGACCGCGCCGCCGGTTACACCGTTTGGGGAACAAAAGGCGGTCTTGTTCTTATACCGGGTGCTATGGCTGAGGGTGACATTGACGCCGTCGGTCACCATCAGCTTCAGATCGACGCCGGGGGCATATATGGAGGATAGCTTCAGATCGTCGAACAGAACCAGCGTCAGAGACCGGCCCTCAAGCCCCGAAAGATCCAGGAAATCATTCTCAAAACGCGTCCAATACATAAGAATGCCGTTATCGTATGACACGACCCGCTGAAGTCCTGTTTCGCTCTTATAGCCTTCGCGTAAGCTCGTGTTATACCGGCAGTCCTCCGGGTCTATAATGACCGAACGTCTCTCCACCTTGCCGTTTTTATAGAAAAAATAGACGTGACCGTAGATTATCTCCGTTCCCTCGACCAAATTGGTCAGCGTGGGATACGACGAAGAAGAGGCCCGCGCTGCGCCCCGATTGGCGCCGGTCGTCTCCTCACCGCCGCTTTCAGCGCCCACTGACAGCACAGAAAACGGCAGCAAGCCCACCAGCATGATCAGCGCCAGCAAAAAGCTGAGCCATTGCTTTTGTTTGCTGTTTTTCATCTTTCTTCCTCCCTTACAAATTTTATAATAGTCGTTTTTTATCCGGGTATATTCACAGATCGCGTTGCCGCACTACCTTTCCAAAGAAAACCAACGGTTTGATTCTCTTTGGAAAAGCGAAAGGGCGGAGGCGGATGGCTTCCGCCCCGCCCTTTGCTTTAATCCTTTAGCCCGGTTTTCCGGTTTGATGGTTTATCTGCTCTTTCTGCGGGAATACAGGGCCGTTCCCATCAGAGCCGCACCGGATACGATCACCAGGGCGATGCTGAGACCCAGCGTGCTGCCGTCGCCGGTCTTGGGAGACTCAGGCTTCTGCGGTGCAGGAGGCGTATCAGGCTTCTGCGGTGCAGGAGGCGTATCAGGCTTCTGCGGTGCAGGGGGCGTATCGGGCTTCTGCGGTGCAGGGGGCGTATCGGGCTTCTTGGCGCTATAGCTGTTGGTGAAGCCGATTTCCTCCATGGGATCGTTGTATTCCAGCTCGCCGTTCTCGTCGAACTTGAGGAAGACCCAGCCCTTAACGCTGTCGTAGCTGTCGGCAAACACCGGGGTGGCGTAGAATTTATTCTCATCGTAAGTCCAGCCCTCTGCATTGCCCTTGACCTGGTGGATAACGAAGCCCTCGGACAGATTGCCGGCCTGATCGTCGCGGATGGTGAAAATGAATTTACCCTCATAGGTCTTCTCGCCATTGGTCTCCACGGTATCCTGCACCAGCGTATAGGTGACGGGGGCACCGAATTTCTCGACGGCAAACTTGAAGGTCTCCTGGCCGGGATCCATTTCGCCGGTCTTCTTCACAGTGAGCTTGAAGGGGACCTCAACACGAATGCTGCCGTGCACCCGCTGCGGCTCAAGCAAACGGCCGCAATCGGTGCACATCACAGCGTAATCGTAGGTCGCTCCGCCCTCATGATTGGGCGTATGGGGCTGCACTGCATCATAGGCATCGTGATACTGGCACTTGTGGGCGTGACCGGCTTCTCCGCGGTCAACCCACTCATTGCCGTAAACATGAGCGCCCTGCTCGCCGTTATAGAACTTATCCGCAGCGGCGGCATCATCCTTGGCGCTGTGGGTTGCGTCATTGGCGCAGGTGTACCAATAGGTGTCAAACTCGCGGCAATCTGCAGCGGTGGATCTCTTGTGAGCCTCATCGCTGTTTTGCACGGTGTAGCTATGACCCGTCTTGGGAAGCACCACACTGCTGTGGTCGGTGATTTCCGTAGCGGCGGCGGCATCCTCGAAGAACTTGCCGCAGGTGCACTGGTAGTACTCCTTGTTGCCGTCAGCGGTGCAGGTAGCATCCTTTTTGTCCACCTTGGTAAGATGGGTGGCATGCACATGGCCCGTTGCAGGCTGCATCACAAATCCACACTCCGTGCAGGTCTGCGGTGTGGTTTCCGTTGCGGCAGGTCCTGCCGTGTGAGGCACTACGGTATCATGGTGCGCCGCGGTGCGGCTGCAGACATGGGCGTGGCCGTCGGCCTCCTTGTATCCCCAGGCCGTGGTGTCAAAGTCGTGGTCGTCGTTGAGGTCTCTGTACGGGATCTCGGCAATGGGGTGATCGCTCATGTCAAACAGCTTGCCGCAGAGATCGCACTTCTTATAAGCGTCCCAGCCCTTATCCGTGCAGTTCGAGTCCTTCTCCGAGAAGAGGGTGAAGGAGCTGTGAGCGCAGTTTACCTTCACCTTGCAGGTGGCCGTTTTTGTTCCTGCCGTTGCGGTAATGGTCGCTTCACCGGGGGCTACGGCGGTCACCTCGCCCGTGGCGGAATCGACGGTTGCAACATCGGTCTTGCTAGAAGACCATACCACCGTGTCGGTAGAGCCTTCCGGTGTGACCGTCGCTGTCAGAGTCTCATCCTCACCGGCAGTCAGCGTCAGTTCACTCTTGTTAAGAGTGATACCGGTTGCCGGCTTCGGTGCAGCGGTGATGGTGACCGGAGTTTTAGCAACAGAAAATCTGTCTGTATGGTACTCAAATGTCTGACAAGAACCAAACTCAAGATTAGTCAAGCCGACTTCTAATGAACCTGTAGCACCGTCATCTACTTTACACTGAAATTTTGCAAGTTCAGTGTCTGTTGCGCTTTCATAGTCGGCAGCCGAGGCTCCACCGTTAATCATCTTTGATACTTCTGTCCAGTCAAGAAGATCAAAACCGAGTGTTGTCTTCAGATTAGCGGCTAATGTTGTGGAATTCTCAACATAGGTTAACCCAGTCGGAATATCCAACACCATCTGCATAGATCCCATATCGGATACCGGACCCATTACAATGGTGTAGGTGATGATATCACCTGGGGATGCTTTTGTTTTATCGGGGATTACTTTGAGCTGCGTGGACTCAATCGGCGCAGCCAGTGCAGGCACTGCAGTTGCCAGCATTACGAATACCATGACAAAACAAAGCAGTAGGGATGTGATTCGCTTGTTCATGATCAAGCTCCTCCTTTAAAGAATATATTTGCGGGACGTCCCTTTACACACCGCTTACGGGGTCTCGCTTAGTCCCGAAAACGGCGGCGCAGATTTCTCTGCTATTTTGTATATTCTTAAACCTCCGCTTCCGCCTCATATGGCTTATGAGGCGGGAACTTCGGTATTAAGACAAATAAAGTATGCTTACCAAAGTTTTGAGGCACCTTTTGCATGCGCATTTATGCGTATGACATCCATTGTCGTAACAGTTCCGTCTGTACCCACAACATCTGCACATTTCAGAGCATAATCGGTAAGAAGATTTACACCCCGCGCATGAGAATTTGCACGGATAACATCCATGGTTGTTACCGTTCCGTTACCATCAATGTCTCCTTTCAGGTGGATCTTCACATTCTGCGTCACATCCGCAGAGCCAACCGTTACGGTGTACTCTCTTGTGACATGGTTTTTCTTCATCACCTTCATGGTGTAGGTGCCGGCGGGAACATCTGCGATGGAGTAGCTTGCAGTGTTACCCTTGACAACAGCCTCATAAGAAGCTTCGGCCGCACCGCTTTCGGTGAGCTGAATAATCACTTCATCGGTATCGCTGTTAAAGCTCGTTGCCGTGCCGGAAACGGCGTAGCCCACGATCTCCGTTTCCGGGAAGGTGTAGACGCCCTGGGCCTGGGAGGTGCTCAGCGGCGTGTCGATGCCGTCCAGCTTCAAGGTAAAGGCGGTATTGTTGATGCGGCCGTCCTCCGCTTCCACGGCGAGGGTCACAAAGGCGCTATATTTCTTGCCGCCCATAAATCTGCCGTCCTGGGTGAAGCCGTTTTCTGGAGCGCACCGTTCGCCCTCGTCCAATACTCCGTTTTCATTTGCGTCGATAAACCAGACGAGACCGGAAACATACATCTTGTCGCTGGCTTCGCCTGCGGAGTCTCTGCCGGTGACGGTGAGGTCATCGGCGGTCTGGGCTACAGCTCCGGTGACGGGTGCATTCAGGCCTTCGATGGTGCCGTTGATGAGGGAAGGTCTGGGATCGGAGACGAAATAGTAGCCGAGTTTCAGGGAATCGCCATTGTAGCCGGGGTTGCCGAGACTGTCGATGAGCTGTACCTCATGGCCGTTGACCAGTACCCGCACATCCGGAGAGAAGTAATACTTGGTGCCGGCAGCGCTCTGATTTGCCAGATAAATCCCCAATTCATGGGCATAGGTGGCTGCCTCATAGCGGGCATTTTCCAGCTTTTCACGGCTGAGATTGTTTTCCTCGTCACGGAACACAGTAAAACCCTCAAAGGAGTTGCCGTTGTTGGTGGCCTCACCGTCTGCCAAAGGCGTATAGGGTGTGCCGGAGCCAAGGAGAGGCGTGGAGATCTTGAAGACATTGCTGCTGCTGGCGAGGAGAGGGCTTCCGTCCTGTGTCGTCTCGCCGCTGAGGGTGAGGACACGCACGCCCATCACGTCATTGGGATGCCAACCTGTCAGATCATCGGGAACCTCGCCGGCGTAGCGCAGGTCGCCCTCACGGGGCTCGGCGGTCTCGATGGCAACGAGATCCACATACACGGTGTTGGGCTCACGCAGCAGCTCCATCTGATAGGAGATGACGATGCCGCATACGCTGGGCGTCTGCAGGGTGTTGGGATTCCACTCTCCGGAGGCCCAATAGCCAAACATGTCGGCGGTATTCATGTCGCTAGAGCCCACACGGTTGGTGCGGAGGGTGGCGGTGTTGGCCCTATACAACCCTTCACCGCTGAGGGTGGTCGCCCGCAGGGGGAACTGGTAGCCCGTCTTGGGCTTGAGGTGAAATGTTATATAGTAGTTGTCGTTGTAGAGTACCCGCTTCTCGGAGGGGTCCCAGCCGTAATCGCCCTCGTAGCGGGCGATGCGGGTCACGGTATTTTCCACATAGCCATTACCGGACTGCCACTCGCCGTTATAGCTGCGGACCTGAAGACCATTCAGCTTCACCTGGGAATACATCAGGTTGAGGCTGTTCTTCCAGTTGGGTTCGTCGATCTTCACCTCGGCGATGGGAACGGTCACCTTGATCCGGCGGGTGAAATTGAGGGTCTCTCGCACGCCGTTCTTGTTGACCAGTTTGCCCTTGTAGGTCATGGTGATGACCACGGTGCCGGGCCGGTAGGCGTACAGCTGGCCGCCCTTCACCTCTGCAATGTTGCGGTTGGAAGAAGACCAGGAGATGTCGGCGCCATTGCTGCTGGGAATGTTGGCGTTGCCGGGGTTATTCATGGCGGAGATGGACACCTTGTTCACCGATTCGCTCATGGTATAGACGGGGGCGTTGTTCTGGGTGTGCTCCACGCCGTTGGTGAGGTTCTCACCGTTGATGGCGATATCCATACTGGTGACCCGCTTATTCACCCTCAGGTTGATGGGGTTGGCTTTCACCAGATCGGGGGCATAGACACCGCCGGCCAGTTCCACCTTTACACAGGGGATGAAGGTATAGTTGCCGGGTACCATGGCGTCCCTGTTCCGCAAGATGGCGGTGGCTGAGAAGAGCTTGCAATCCGTGGGGTCCTGGCCGTTGCCGTTTTTGTTCATGCTGACAAGAACGCCGCCGTCAGACAGTTTCTCATTCCCCGACCAGGCATACATAGCGTCATAGAAGGCCTTGGGCACATTGTCCTTATAGACGATGACGCCGGGATACCATCTGACGCCCCAGTCGCCGCTGTTGTGGACGGGGGCATAGGTGAAGATGGCACTGTTGTTCTTGTCTACCTCCATCGACTGGCAGTCGGAGGTCACCTCCAGCTTCTGGCTTGCGGAGTAGTCCTTGCCCTCCACCGCGGCGGTGGGGGAATACCAGCGCTGGCCGTTAAACTCCACGCTGGCCCGGTAGGTGCCGGAGCGGCCGTCCGTCAGCTGCAGGTTGCCCCAGCCATCCTGGATTCCGGGGGTATTGTTGTCGGTGAGAATCTCCCACTTGCCGGTGTTTTGGTTGAGCATCTCCCACTGGACGCTGGAGGAGGTCATGCCGATCTCCTCCAGCTGCTCATCGGTGGGGGAGCGCAGCCAGACGGTTTGCCCGCTGGCGGGGATGGTGATCCGGTCGTTGATATAGCTCCGGTAGTCAGTGTTCGTAAGCTTGAACTGGATGTTGGGCATCACAAAGACTTCCTGACGGTTATAGAAGCTGTGGCGTATGCCGGTGATGTCCACACCGTCCATACAGCCCACGATGGTCTGTTTTCCCCCGGGCAGCCCGCTGAGGGAGATCCATTCACCCGCTAAAGCAGATCCGCCACTCGCCAAAGGCAGAAACTCATCGCCGCTCTGGTAGCCGAAGGTGTAACCACGGTCGGTAATGCTGGTGCTGTAGGCCGGGGTTATATCCTCACCCTTGACCTCCAGAGTGAACTCGGACGCATTCATGTCCTGCCGAACGCCGGTAATGCCGAATTTGATGTGGGACTGGTCGAAGTTGGAGGCGTAGAACCGGAACGTTGTGTCATCTATCCGGACGGCGGCTTTCTTATCATAGCCGAACCAGCTCTCCATCAGCTGACAGCGCACATCATACTGATGGCCGTTTTCCAGCTGGGGCGCGCCGGTGCCCTCCACTCTCTGGAAGGTACGCATATCCACGCTCTTATCCAGTTCATCAAAGTTGTTGCCGGTTTTGACGATCTCCTCGCTGACGGGATGGCCGTCCATGTCGAAGATCTGCCAGATGGCCGCCACATAGTAGTAGCTATTGTTGCTATAGTCCTGGTTCAGCCAGTGCTCCTGCCCCTTGTAGTGGGGGGTGTAGCTGGCGGCGTCCAGGGTAAGGATGCGCTCATTGGAGCCCAGGCCGCTGTAGCCGAAAGAGAAGGTATCCCAGTCCGTGGGCGTAAGCTTCACGCCGGTGGGCTTGGGAGTGACCTTGATGGTCTGGCGGCCTTTGTTGCCGCCGGTGCCGGAAATCGCCACATCGGCGCCAGGGTTGAAAGTCACTTTCTGTTTATTCTTGATGGCGTAGCCGTAAATGCCGAAATAGAACTCGCCGGCATTCGCCCAGAGGCCGTCACCATCGTTCCGCATCAAGCGGTCATTTTTATGGGTATCGAACTCACCGCCGTTGATGATGTAGGTGCCGGTTTTGTCTCTATTATCGATCAACAGGGCGTCGGCGCCGGAATTGCCCTTAAAGTAGCCGCTGTTGATGATGAGGGTGGCGTCGCAGGCCCTTATGGCAGCACCATGACAATCATAGTCACCACGGCCGTAGAACTCACCGCCGTTGATGACGCATTGGCTGCCCGGCTGCAGGTCGATGGCGTCGCCGGCGATAAGATGGCGGATTTTGCCCGTCCATATATCGATATCTTCCCAGTTGTCACGCTGACTGTCGATATGGTAGCTTTCATTCCAGGTACCGAAAATCTCCTTGGAGCGGCCTGCCTCCAGCTCGCCGCCGTTGACGAAAAGCTTGCCGCCGTTTTTGACTACAATGAGATCCCGGGGGATGGCACCGATCTTGCTGGTGAGCTTGCCCTCATAGTGGATGTAGCCGCCGCCGTTCTGGGAGTCATAGATGTGCAGCTCGCTGCCGCCGTTCACCGTGATGAAGGGGTTCCCCCCCACTTTTTCGTCCACGCCGTAGATGAGCTTGTGGCCGTTGAGGTCCAGATGCACACATTCGTTGACGCTCATAGTCAGGTTGAAGTTATCGTCGCCCAGATACTCCAGGTCGCTGGTGAGCTTGATATACTTGACTTTGTAGCCGGGACCGGTTGTGTCCATAAGAGACTTGAGATGGCTGATTCCCCTTTTATTGCCACTTGAATTGTTGATCTCCACCCACCGGGGGTTGGGGTCATAGGGATAGCTGCTTGTGACCTGCACATCGCCGAAGCCGGCGGCCATGGCCGGAATGACCGAAAACGGCACCATGCCGACGAGCATTAAAAGCGCCAGCAAAAGGCTTAATATTTTACTTCGCTTTTTGGTTTTCATTGCTTTTCCTCCTTATATTCATTCAGATTGTTGTGTGAAAGACCGCCGTGCGGGGTCTTTCAGCCGACAAAAGCTTTCAGGTACAGTGACTGCCCGCATTGGGGGGCAGAATCTTGCGTCGGCGGCAAGCACCGTACCGCTCTCCATGACCTGCGTACCTTCGCTTACATTGATGAACTGATAATAGAACTCCTGTGCAAACTTGCCGATCAGGGCACTGCTGATACGAGCATCATCACTGCCAGCAGAAGGCTGAGCCATTTTCTTTTTTTCATTGTGCTTCACCCCGCCTTTCTTGTGTTGTCCTTACATTGCGTAAATCTGATCCATCAGATATTCAGCGGTCATCGAGCCATAGAAAAACTGGTCAATGATGCCGTTTTTCTTGGCATCCCGGATGTCCTTCGCCGCCTGTTTTTCGGTGTTGGAATCCACAATGAGGGCAATTTTGCAATCCGGGCACACCGCCTTTACTTCATCCCGCAGCTTCATCCTCTCGCAAAGCAGCCATGGAGTATAGGCGGTAACCTCCATTAAAAGGACAAACGGTTTGAACACTCGGCACAGTTCGATGGTATCTCGCGGAGACTCCGCACGAACCACAGCAATATCATAGTCCGAATTCTTGAAAGCAGTCGCTATGGAATCGGCAAACAGAAAATTCTGCATATCGACCACGATTTTCTTCATCGAACCATCCCTCCTTTTTCGTGATACATACGACGGAGCCGCTCCGCCCTACTTTATGACTTTATTGTAGCAAGGATCGCCGGCTCTGTCTGTCCTCAAAAGTGAGGACAAATGCCCCTTTAATTGTAAACAAATTATGAACAAGCACCCATTTTTCGCAAAAAAATACCCGGCCTTTTGAAAGTCGGGTAATTTTTCGTGTCGAAGAGAGTTTTTCGGCACGCTGTCTTGTTCACTTTTTCATTGGTTTTCTTCCTGCTCCTCGATCCAGCAGCCGGGCACGACCATCCGTTTGCCCACGGCTGCGATCATCAGGCGGTTGCGGTTTGTGTAGCCGGTTTTTTCCAGCATACGGTTAATGTAGGTCCGCACCGAGGACTCGCCCACATTCAGCTTTACGGCGATCTCGGCATTGGTTTTTCCCTCACAGAGCAGGCGCAGGGTCTCTATCTCCCGGTCGGACAGCTCGCAGGAGAGTGTATTGCCGAGCCGGACACTGGGCACGCCGTCCGGCCAGAAGTGCTTTCCGGAAAGGGTCCCCTCGATCACACCCACAAGGTCGCCGGAGGGGGAGCCCTTATACCAGAAGCTGTCTGCCCCGATCTTTCTGGCCCGATCAAGAAACCGTCCCTCCAGCATAGAGGTCACCATAACGATTTTTATCTGCGGGTAGATCTTCTTAATGGATTCGGCTGCGGCCAGTCCGTCCGAGTCGCTTTCGGTGCATATGTCCATGAGAATCAGATCAATAGGCCCCTCATTGCAGCGCTGAAGGGCCGCGTCAGCCCGGAACAGCGTACCCGCCACCTGGCAGTCCGCGCATTTTTCCACGCAGGCGCACAGATAGGTTCTCGCCAGTGCCTGATCCTCCACGATCAGTATTTTTCTCATAGTCACAGGTTATTCACCCCCGAATTCCCGGATTTTGGTATCTCGATTGCCAGAGAAAACCTCGGCAGGCTCTGCACCGTCATCTTCCCTCCCGAATTTTCGATCCGGTGGCGCAGGTTGGTAAGTCCGCCGCCCTCGGTGATCTCCTTTTCCGGCGGCTTGCCGTTATTGCGTATCACCACCGTATAGCTGCCCTCGTTTTCCCAAATATTTGCGGAAATCTCCGTGGCCTTGGCATACTGAATGGCGTTGTTCAGGCAGACCTGCATAGCCGTGTACAGCAGCTCCGCCTCCCCGTCCGTGGGCTCCTGGCCTCTTATCCGCACGGTCACACCGCTGGCCTTGGCGCTGTCCAGCAGTTTTTTCCTGGCCGGCAGGCAGATCGTATCCCGGAAGGCAATGACCTTCTCCCACTCACGGCATACAACGCCCGCATCCATACCGTCAAATTCCCCTGTTATGTACTGCTTTGTCAGTGTAATGCAGGCGGCAAGGCCGTCGTGCATGGCGGCTTTAGCGTCCAGCAGCTCCTTCTCCCGGGCCAGGGCCCCTGCATTATCGGAAAGCTGCTTCAGCTTTTCCGCGTCCGCCTGCAGCTTCTTGCTGTCCACGGTAAGCTGCACCAAGGCGCGCTGCAGGTCGGTGACATCGGCGGCAGTGAGCTGTATATAGCTCACTCCGTACCGGTCGGTGACCTCCGTTTTTTCAAATCTCCACACGGTCTTGTCCGGAAACCGATAGGTGTTGTCTATATCCGGTATCCGCACAATGCCCCTGGCCGGGGCAGCCAGTGCCTCCTGAACCTCGCCCAGATGCTGCATATCGCTGTCAAGCAGGAATCGGCTCAGCTGATACATCCGCCGGTTGCACAGAACGATGCTGCCCGTTCGGTCAAAAAAGCACACGCCCGTGGGAAGCCGGTCAAAGCTCTCCTTAATGGCATTAAAGCCCAGGTGTTTAATTCTATGCACCGCTCCCACCTCCTATCCGTGTGCGCACAAGCCACAAGCCGTCCTCCCGCTGAACCGTTACATCCGGAGAAGCCAAATCGGACAGCTCGGCGGCACACTCCACCGACAGATCCATTTCGCCGTCGGACACGGAAATAAACAGGGAATACAGCCCTCCTATCGTCGCTTCCGTCACGGTCTTCAAAAGGTCAAGCAGCCGCGCCACCTCTGTCGAGCGCATAGGTCCGGTCGTGTGGTAGACCACACTGCATTCCGTGCCGCAAACGGTTATCACCCGCACCGCCTCGTCTACGGTCAGCCGTAGCTCCTGCTGCGGCAGAAGCTCATATTCCTGGCTGAGAAAGTACAGGTTAGCGCTGCGCTTAATGTAGGTGCCGAGCAGCAGGATCCTTTTCAGTGCGCTTTGTATTTCCTCGGGTGCGGCCCCCTCGCATTGCCGCAGCAGCTGCCCGACTCTGGCTATCTGCTCTCCGTACCTTGCCTCCATCTCGTCGTAAATGCGGTTTTTCTCCGTCAGCTCATGCAGCTTTTTCTGTATGATATAGGCCTCCTGCAGCTTCTCTTTGTTGCTGTTAATTTTGGCCTTGTTCTCGCTCAGTCTTGCGCGCAGCTCCGTCAGCGGGCGCACATTATCCTGCCACACGGCATAGCCGCCGCTGATGGACGCCGAGGAAATGCGTATTCCATTGGGCCGGAGAAGCTGAACACCCTCCCCCGGGCAAACCATATCCTCCCCCGCGGCCCGGGAACGGAGAACGATGCTCCCGCTGCGATCCGCAATGCACGCCGCCAGCGTGGTTGCCTCAAACAGCTCCACATAGCCCGTATTAGACTGTATCATCTGGCAGCGTATACAGCTTTCATAAATCGCTGCATATAAAAGGCAGAATGTCACATTCATATCCCCGAGCCACAAACGTATGGCCGGCAGACCCGACAGATACAAAAGCCCGTACAAAATCGTTATGCAGGCGATCACAAACGGCCTCATCCTCTTTTTGCTGCCGCCGGGAACGCGGCTTTTCTTCAAAAGGAGGGCAAGGGAAAAAATCATGCACGCAACCATCCAGCCCATGCTGCAGAAGTAAAAAATGCCGTGGGAATAGCCATAATTGTCCGGCACGCCCGGCACACCGCTGCTGAATGCAAACACCTGCTGGTGCAGGTCGTTGGTAATCACCAGCAAAAACAGTATGCCCGGCACAGCGACCAAAAAGCCGGCCTTTTCGGTCAGACGGTATTCCTCCGATTTCCCCAGAGACAGCGCAATATACACTCCCAGCAGCGGTATAAACAGCATGGGCAGATAGTAGAGATACCAAATGTACCGCGCCACTGTCAGGTCGGTGACAAACTCATATTTCAGCGTACGCAAAATAAGCCACACCAGCATCAGCGCCGCCGTCAGGCGCAGGCAGTGCAGTGCCTGTGTCTGTATAATGCGTCGGTCAAGGGAATAGCCCCACAGGGAAAACAGCAGCAAATACAGTGCCGCGCGGATATAACTCATCCAAGTGCCGCCGATGTCGAGCATAGCCAGCATCCGGCAGGAATAGGCCACCGCAATGATTGTAAAAACCAGGATCATAGGCAGCAGCTGTTTCTTGTTCCGTTTCATAGGGGAAATCTCTCGCTTTCTCTCTCGCAGACAAGGATCGCTTCCTTGGCAATTTTATGCGTTTTTCGGCAGGGCGATTCCGAATGTGCATTTACCGAAGGCAGTATACTAAAGCATAATCATATCCCTGTCGATCAGCAATTTCCGGAGTTTTTTATCGCTTATATTCATGTCGTCAGCCTCAATTCAAACAGGTTTTACTCAAAAAAACAGGAACAGTCGGCCTTGGCTGTTTAGAATAAACTATCATATTTTTGTTCGGTTTGCAACCACCCGGTTTGCAGTGCCGCTGTCGGTGTCAAGTTTTTGCCTTTATGAGGCTGACTTGTATGCCTGTTAAATTCAAAATATCGGCTTCAATAACCGATTCATAAAAATCAAATACAGCGGTCGCCGTTTTGCCGGAGAGCATGG
>OLRC01000101.1_pt1 | contig 59586 bp, 74 predicted proteins | sample 1672081 | NCBI WGS metagenome assembly OLRC01 (sample SAMEA3136643, study PRJEB25190) | human gut metagenome | biome: human gut; feature: human-associated habitat; material: faeces | place: Austria | collected 2013
TTAGGCAGCAGGCTCATGGCTTATACTGGCTGTTTCTTATGCGGTTAATAGTTACTGTGGTATATAATTCAGTCCATCCGGCTGATCTCTGTCCGCATATGTGATCATCTTTTTACGTCCTGTCGCTTAAGATCATCCCGAACCCCGCAACTACCACGACTATTACTACGACTTTTTACAACAATCTTGGTTGTTGGTTGCTACGGACAGAGATCAACCGGATGCTTCATTTTTTTCTTAGCTTGCAGCAAGCAACTTATTAATAAAATACTGCTGCCCTTTACCAGTGACCTTTGTAGTCTTTCTGATTTTTGTCGTTCCATCCGGATTTGTGATCGTTCTTTCTTCAACTTCAAACAATCCCATTTCCATGCTCTTTTGTGTTGGCATATTCCAACTTGGACCTCTTCTTTGAATTAAATATCCGTTATTTCTGAGTTTTTGAAACAGTCTGTTTTGACCAATATCAATTCCTTTTTGCTTAAGAATTTTTGCTAAATCTCCGATCAGAATAGAATCTTTACTCGCTGTTACTGCATCAGCAAAGATTTCTTTAGGCTTCATACGTTCATTGTCTTCAATCAATGCAGCTTTCTCTGTCTTTAATTTGTCTATTGTTCTATCAGCCATCTTTAATGCTCTCGCAAAGATCTGTTCTGGTGTATTCCAGGCTTTTTCCAAGTCAAGGAAGTACTGTCTAATCTGTTTTCCCTTTTCAGTTCTGGACATTAAACAAATATGTTTTGCCATATCTACAGACATTTTATAATCCTGTAGTTCGCGTTGTGCTCCATTGTTTACAACCGTACCTGTAAGTACGCTTGTAAAATCTTCGTTTTCTACGAATCCTTGTGAATTTGATTCAAACCAAGCTGAGAATCTTTTATTAATCTCAAGTGCTTCGTGTAAATCCCTTGCTGATACTGTTGGTTCTTCTGTATCGTAGTTAACAGGAATTAAATTATCCATACGTTATGTCACCTCCTAATTGTTTCTTTAATAGCTTCTTCTCCAGATTCTCAAACTCACAATCTTTCACTTCTCGTTGTGTAAAATTGTGTATAGTTTCTTCTTTCTTTGGTTTCGGTGTTGATTTCTTCCGTTTCTTTGATGTAGGGAAGAAACTCTTATATCCTCCACCAAATGCTTTTCGTACAATACCAAGTTTGTCAGAATCGTTATCAGCTAAAGAGTCAAGTTCTTCTTTCAAGGCATTGATCTGTTCTGCAGATAATGTTGGTCCAGTATGATTCCTCATATCAAGATAAAGACAGAACTCTCTGTTCAGATCTGGATTGCTATAATATATATTTTTATTTACTTTACTTTCCTTTTGTCGTTTTTCTGTTGCAGAAATATCTTTTTCTGTTGCAGAAATGTTTGTTTCTGTTACAGAAATGCTATTTTGTGGTGCATTTAATAAAGGTTGACCGTTTTCATCAATCAACCAATATTTACTTCTATCGACTTTGTTCCTAACAGTCACTTCTTTATAGCGTCGCTGAACTCCAACAGAGGTAATAACATTTTGATTCAGGAGGTCTTGATCAAAAAGACCTATCTCCGCACAATAATGAATTACTTGTAACACAAAGTCTTTTTTCTTTACCCAGCGGTTACCAATGGTTTTGATTATTTTTACCGCTAACTGCTCCATTTTAGGCACTTCCAGGTAATATCCTTCATGATAAATCATGCATAGAACAACATCATAGATGGTCTGTCCTAATGGACCATATTCGTTCATCAGATCCATGATGTTAAAATCGTCGTAATAATCGACATCTTTAGGAAAGTAATCTAGTCCTGTTTTGGGTTTACGGCCCATTAGAACACCGCCTTTCCTCTATAATATTTCTTCTATCTCTACTTCAACTCGTGGGTCCTCTGCATAATGCTTTTCCATATGCAGCGTTACCACCTGCGTATCATCTCTGTATGCTAATTTATTCAATGCATCCAGAACGCTTTTTGCAATGTTATCAATGTCTGGTTTCTTCGTTGGAAACATAAGATCTTCCAACATCTGCTGTTTCTTTTTCTTGCTTGTACTCTTAACGATCGGATAATAAGCTATGATCGTTACTTTTAAAGGCTGTCCGTCATTAAAAATGATGTTGTTTGATTCCTGCCTGTAACAGCACTTGATCAAATTCTCGTATAACATAGTACCTTCTGGCGTATATGAGAATGTTCCACCTTTTTTACTACGGACAGTTCTCGCCCTGGCTTTTCCTTTCGGTGCACCAGGGACTGTAAATCTAACTGTCTCCATAACTGTTACCCGATGATCGTGATCACTTTTAACAGTTCTTCCGGTAAATTCTCTGTTAAATATTTCTTGATAGCATCTACAGCTTCATACTTCCAGAGACCACCATCAGCTTCTACCAATTTAAACATTGGCTGCCCATCAGAACCTTCTCTAATTCGGAAGATAAACTTGCTTTCTGGCTGTTCTACTTCCAGGAAGGTACGATATGGGCGAAGTGTTACTGGATTTGGTACGATCACATCTTCTTTTCCTGCAATGCCTTTTGTGATCGTAGCTTTCTGGCTGACTCCATCATCTCCATAGTTGGCCACTGTTTTATTTTCTACGTTTCCGGCAACTGAAAGAATCAGTTCTGTTTCATCACTCTGTTTAAAGGCAGTCTGCATATTAATTACAAACGCTTCCTGATCATAGTAATGATCGAAATCAAAACCATTTGGATTTGTACCTACGCGGAATAATTCTTCTCGATTTCTTTCCCGTGTAAGACCAGATAGTAATCTTACGCTTGTTGGAGATTCTACGTGAATGATCATAGATTCTCTTAACTCTTCACTCTTTCCACTGATATAATCGATCAGAGAATTAAGACTTGTAGCTGTCAATGGTTCTGCAAACTCTTCTCTGTCATATCGTGACATAGATTTATCGCAATAAGTCTTTCCTGCGATTTTTACAACGTGTGGCTCTCTTGCACTGTCTGTCAATTCTTCGATCTTTTCGATTGCTTCTCTTAAAAATGTATTATCCATTGTTATGTATCCTCCTGTTTTATGCCTGTTTTGCTTTTCTTAAATCAATCACTTTGTTGCTTGGTTCGTAGATCTCTCCAGTATCCGGATCAAAAGCTTTCGGTGTTTCATCTTCTTCCTGGTCGATCACATCATCAACATTCATCTGACCAGGAATCTGGTTAAAGATTTCAACCGCTTCAACCTCTCCGGTGCGAAGATCTCTGCCCATACTCAGTGCTGTTGTAGCTCCAAGTTCTGGTGCAAGACTTAACTTTGTTTCTACCGTAGTTGCCACAAAGTTTCTTTCATCGTTTGGCCGGAAACTGATTGATACATTGATCTTTCTGACCTTCTGCGCATCAGTGTTCGGATCCTGAACATTTTCAGTGATCTTTTCTAATGCCTTATTAAGCTGTACTGAAAGTTTCCCTCCTGCAAACTGTTCTAAGTCAATATGTTTCATCGTGTTGCTCCTTTCTTTTATTTAAAGAACTGCTGTGGTTCTTCTTTTGTTGTTTCTTCCTGTAGTTCCTGTTTTTCTGGTTCAGGTGTTTCCTCTGCCGTTTCCTGCAGATCCTGATCTGCTACAATATTTTCTTCTGAAACTGTATCTACATAATCTTTTGTTCCATCTTCATGGATCACCGCCATATCAGATTCCATTGCATTCTGCATATCAATGCTCATGATTCCCCATTTACTGATCAGCTGGCGAAGCATTGTCTTATAAGCCATTCCATCAAAATCTTTCTCCCAGAATGTATATCCTTTTTTTGCTGCATACCCTTTGGAATACTTTAATGCATGTGCTTCCATTTTCTTTTTGGACCAGTACATAGCTTTTCGGAAACCGTTTGTATATTCAAACATTGCATAGTATCCGATCGTCTTTGCTTCTTCCCTTACTTCCTCATCATCGATCAGATTTACTTCGATTTCTTCATTCAGTGGATCAAATCGAACCAATTCCCCATCCTTAATTGCCAGAACGTTTAGTTTTTTGTACTGTCCTGAGCGGATCGCTAACTGAATGTATCCTTTATAACCAAGCTGAAACTGTGCTTCTTTACATCCTTTTTTGTTGTTTCTGAATGGAACCATGTAATACTGTCCAAGCTGTGGTGATGGAGAGAGTTTTAAAGACTCTCCAAGTAGTGCAGCACTTAAGATTGATGGATTTGTACATTCCTGTAAATCTGAATTAACCTGTACTGCAGATACAATAGAAGCAATGAAACGATCTCCGTTTTTACCACCGACTACATTATTAATCTGATTTTTTACAGCATCATTTGTAAGATATGCCGTTAATCCTGTTTTCTGCTGTCTGTTTGCTAAACTGTTTCCAACTGCCATTTTATAATTTCTCCTTTGGATCTATGATTTTAAATTCTTCACATACTTTTTGTACTAGACTGAGTCTTGCGTTAACTTCTTTAAAGTTATGTTCTTTTACAGTACATCGGAATGTGATCGTTGATATTTTTTCTCCTGTATTCACTGGCTTCTGTGCTTTTACTGGCTTTTCTGTGCTTTTACCTGCAAATACTACCTTCTTTGCTTCTTCTTGTGATCGTTGTTTTCTTTGTTCCTCTTCCTCTTTTAGTTGTTCTTCATATATTGCTTTCTGCTTTGCTGTCTCTTCTAATTTTTGTTTTTTGTTAATCGCTGCAGTGAGATCAAAGTTCTTTAGATACTCTTCTTTCATCTCATAAGCAAAGGAACTCGTGTCTGCATTGATCACAAATAAATCATTGTCAACCTTGTCACGAATTTCTGTGATTTCCTTTGTGATCGATTTAAACGTTGTTGATACATTCAGCCAGGATTCTTTAAAAATTTTGTCAAACGTTACTACATCAGCAAGTCCACCGATTGTTTTTGCATAGATTTCTTTGACCTTTTCAAGTTTTTCCTGTCTTGTTGCTTCTTCATATCCTTTGATCTGCGTATCAATATTTGTAATTGCTTTATTAACAATACCAATCAGTTCTTTCTCTTGTTTCTCAAATGCTGAATATGGTTCTGTAATCTGTTTTTTTATTTCTTTTCGTTTGCTCTCTAAAGCTTCCACAAATTTATTAAGATTTGCACGATCTTTTTTTGCATCTTTTACTTGATCTGCTGTATAAACCAGATTCATGTAATCATTTGCTTTTCCTTGGATTTCTGTTTTTAACTCTTCATAGTTCCAGTCAATCTCTTTCAGAAATCCCTCTTCCTGTGGATTGTATATCTTAAGTTCCATACATTTCTCCTTTTTATATTTCCGGAAGGATTAAATGTGGCTGTTGCCTTTTTTCGACTTTCTGCCAGAACTCTTCTTCCGCTTGTCTTAATATCTCAATATCTTCTTCTACGTCTGATCGCTCAATATGGTAATCTTTTGTCTCCAGCCTGATTTGACCCTGCCATACTGATTTAAGTTGTGCTCTCAGTCCAACAAACTCATATTCAGTAACCAACAGATAATGCAACACCTGTATGTAATAGTTGTCCGGAATCTGATCTCTCCATTTTTCACGCTGCATACTTTGCAGGATATTAGTTGTCTTGATTTCTAAGATTCCTTTGCGACCATCCTGATCGGTTAGTTCTCCATCCAAAGATGCATGTGCCCATTGATACTTTTCATTCCGGATCATGTTGTCTCCGAAGTACTCAACCTTGTACTCTGGATGGTCAAGTGCGAACAGCGATCTAAGCAACGGCTCCGCATCATGTCCATACCTTACATAATCTTCTCCGGAGATATCTGCAGGTACTCTCTGTCCTATTTTTTCTAAGTATAGATCAACATTAGTTTTATAAGGGCTAAGACCTAACACTGCAGATGCATCAGATCCACCAATCCCATGCCTTGCATTTAACCAGGAATCAAAGGAATCGAACTGGATCCGTTTGATTCCTTTGCTGATCTCAATTTCCTGCATCTTTAAACCTCTTTCCCAGTTCTTCTAATTTAGGAAACACGATATTAAACTGTTCTTCTGACATTTCACAAAACTCAATTCCTGCATTTCCATACTTTTCTCCAATGATCAAAGCATTTCCAAGAATCGGGTATCCATGGCGATCTGTCTCATACAGCCATGAAGCTATCTTATTTAATTTGGTTTCGTCGCAATGAAAATAAAATTCTTCATCAACCAACATACTTACTTTTGATCCTGGCACATTTTTGACCTCAATTCCTGCACCGATCTCTGTATATAATCTCTTGGGCTGTACATGTTCAATTAGCTCACATCTGTTTCCGATGTGTTCTTTCAACTTTTTCCATGATTTAAGTCCCCCATCTGGATATTCCAGCTCTTTTACCTCATTATCAGTTGTGATCAGAATCATCTTTCCCATTATCGCTTCCTCTTCTTTCTTCTAATAATCCCATCAATTTTTCTTTCAGATACCCTGCTTCGATCATACAGTTCGGATTGTCGAGAAACAGCATTGTACTGTAATCTGGTCGCTGTTCTGCACTAAAGCCATTTTCCCAGATCTTAACGCTTAGCACTGCGGTAGCTCCGTGATATTCAACATATACACACGGAATACCTGGTTCTCGCCAATCTATCCAGCCTATAGTTCCATCTGTCGTTTCTTGCAGTCGCAAAGATAGATCAAAGATCTCAACTGCTGTTTTTCTGATTTCACTTTTCTTCCGATCTGTGTTATACTGTTTTTGTCTATTTTGTAATGTGCTCGTTGGAGTTGCCGCTCCGTGGGCACTTTTTTCTTTTATCAGGTTTCTTACTTTCATGTATGCTGCGAGCTCAACAGATTTCTGTTGAATCTTAATCATTTCATCCAACTCTTGTAGCAATATCTTCTCGTCAATCATTTTTTTCGCCCCCTTTCATTTCATTGTTAGCTTATCAAGCATCCATTTCATTGTTTTCTTCCCAATCTTTGTTTTAGAAAAAACGAAACAAATGATCATACTAACTAATACATAAAGTGTAAATACTATTGCTGTTGCCATTTATGCTCCTTTCTCTGGTTGATATAAAACACCTGTCACTTCCCAAAATAACTTTGGACTGATGTAATAATTAATCTTCTTACTTCCTGGCTTTCTAAACGCATATCCGATTGGAAGCCACCCTGCTTCAATGCCTGCCCGGATAAAGCAAGCATCTTTTCCCATCTTCTTTGCTGCATACGCTACCGGTACATTTCCTTCTGGAAATTGCTCTGGTACATTTGCATATGCTGCCAAGATTCTTAGATCTTGTCTTCTGCTCATGTCTTTCACCTACCTTTCTTCAGATGGCTTAACTCCCTGCCCGATTGAGTGTTATTTTTAATTAACCAATTTAGGGAGGATTTCAGGATTCCGTGCATCGGACAGAGGATTAAGCCATCTGTTGTATTTAATTGTTATATGTTATAATTTCTTAAAAAGGAGGAATATTATGTTTAAAACCCTAAATCTTGACTTATTAAACTTTTGGATTGCTATTCTTGCATTAATAGCTGCTATTTATAGCATCTATTACACTAAAAAATGTAATCGTCGAAAACTTACTGTTACTGCAGGTACTGTATATACACAAGTATCTGGACCTGCAATCTTTTGGTTCTCACTTAATAACTTATCGCCTATGCCAATAACTTTGGATTCTATTGAATTTTCTCTCACATCTGGTGAAATCGTACATCCTGTGGATTACGAACCTGAGCAAACATATACATATGCCGGTCCTTTGAGAACTCCGATTGCAGATATCATTTCGGACGATCTGTATTCTAATCATTTAAGTGCTGGAGATATTCTATATCCTTGTTCTTCGGAAGAGTTTGGATATTATTTCGATGAAATCTATCCCACACTTGCGATTAAGATCACTTCCGTTAACCGCATTCACCATTTCAAGAAACATCAATCATTCCTTGTACATTTTTCTGATGTAGAAGAGTGTACAGAGATTAACGATTAATGCTGTTGCTGATAGTATTGTTGTTATTACTTGCATGTTTTAACTCCTTTATTTTTCTATACCGCTTTAAAAAACTTATATCTCGGACAGCTTTTCTCTCCGCAAGAATAGCTGTCCTTTTTTTATTACCCAACAGCTACACACATCTTTTAGCTTCTCGCCACAATTTGCACAGAAATTTGAATCTTCTTCATTTTCTTGTTTACAACTTGGGCAACTAATTTTATTACTTCTTATTTTGCTCATCTCCTAAATACAAATATAAATGGCTGTTCTTTCTAAGATCGCTGCAACTGCAAGAATATCTATCATTACTTTCTGTAAAAGAAGTTCCTTCTTCATTTCACTGTATGGATCTTCTTTCTTTAATTTTCTGTAAGCATATATTTTTAATAATGCTTCTAATGTAAAAAATGCTATTGCAACAAATCTTGTAATGTTTATATATTTAGTCTTTCTCACCTCCTGGTTATTTAATTTCGGTTAAACCGAAGTCTAATGGTAAAAAAATAATTTGCGAATAACGTACATTATACGTTTCTTCTATTTTACGAAGTACCGGAATATCTGGATAAGACTTTCCTTGTTCGTAGTTTCTAAGTGTATCTGTCGCTATTCCTATTAATTTAGCGGCTTCTTCTTGCTTATATCCTCGCATTTCGCGGATACTCTTTAATGTTGCTTTCATATCTTTAGGAAATCTAGTTTCCGTTTTCACTTTCGCTCACCTTCTTAGTTCTCTTATATACTATCACGGTTAAACCGAAGTGTCAACGGTTTTTCCGAATTTTTTTCAGTTTATATTGATTTTTTTCGGTTTCTCCATTATAATATAGTCATATTCAAATTAAGAAAGGAGGCACTGGTAAATGAGCGACTTAGGAAACAAAGAAGTCATGGCTAGAAATATAAAATACTATTTAAAGGCTAATGATGTTACTCAAACAGAAATGTGCAACACCTTAGGTTTTAAAATGTCCACTGTATCAGACTGGATGCATGCACGAACCTATCCACGAATTGACAAAATAGAGATGATGGCTAATTATTTTGGAATAGAAAAATCAGATTTAGTAGAAAAGAAACCTTCTTCTGCAGAGCTCAATAAAAGAGACACAAAGCAAATAGAAGAAATACTACAGCAAACAAAAGATAAACTAACATCCCAAGAAGGATTAATGTTTGATGGTGATCCTGCTTCTCCTGAAGCAATTGAATCTATTCTAAACGCAATGGAAATTGGTATGGAAATGGCAAAGAAAAAGAACAAGGAAAAATACACACCTAAAAAATATAAAAAGGACTGATGTGAATGGACATAAAAAAGATTGTAAATTCACTTGTCAAGAAACACAAAACAAGAAATCCCTTTGAGATTATCAAGGGAATGAATGTTATCCTTGTGCCAATGCCACTTGAAGGTGTCAGAGGATTTTATCAATATTTCCAACGTAACAACATTATTTATATTGATGATTCTCTTCCAGAACATGAACAGATTCTTGTCTGCGCCCATGAGTTGGGACATATGCTATTACATAAAAAAGCGAATGCTCTCTTCATGGATACATATACTGGATTTAATACGACAAAGTATGAAAAAGAGGCTGATCTATTTGCTATGGAACTTCTGGTGCCAGATGAAACATTCTTAGAATATCAAGAATATACAACTGGGCAAATTGCATGTGCGCTTGGATATAATGAGAAGTTAATTAAATTACGTTTACAGCAGAAGGAGGACAAATGGGGTTAATAAATAAATTATTTGGTTTGATCAAAACCACTAATTCTTCTGAAAAACAAATAATATATGATACTTATTATTCAAACTATCCTGTCAAACCATATATTTCTGATGAACGAAATGTTGAAGAGTGGATGGAACGCACTAAACTATTTCCAAAGCAAAATATAATTCCAAAAATTATAATGACTCCATATTCAGATGGATTATTACCTGGACATATATACATGCTCTACTGGCTTAAGAAATATAAAAATAAAAGAGTTCCTGCATATTTTGAATACAGATACGGTATTGATTTTGAAAAAGAAAAAGAATTTCTTTTTTGTAATAAATATCTTGATGCAAATGGTAAGCCAACTCAACTTGGACTGGAAGCAATTAATAAACATATTGAAGTTATAGAAGCGCAACATCCACAACCTAAATTTTCTGAAACATCTGTTGCTTCTTCGCCAGATATTAAATATTCCGGACGAAAAATACCAGAAAATTTAGTTGATGGATTCTTCCCTATTCCACACGAAGACCAAGAAATAATTTCATATGAAATTGATCAAATCAATAAATTAGTTTCATATGCATTAAAACTTTCCCATATAAAAAGAAGATTTCGAATTGATGCTTCTCGATTCGTATATTTGAAATCTCATACATATTATGAAGGGAATCCATTTACACATTCTGGTCGACCTAAAAAAATCCCACTTATCTTACATTACGACTACAAGAATGATGATCAAATTCTTGAATCCGATATAGATAGAGATTTTTTTGGCGAGATTGGTTATCTTCAGAATGGACATATTGCTAAAGCACGATTAATATTTTGGTTTAAAAAAGAAGGATATATAATTCATCTTGGAATCGTTGATAATATACTGACCGTTAAAAAAGTAGAAAAATCAGGAGATCCTACATGGATACCTATTTATAAATTAAAATAGCGATGACCTACTGCAGTAAGTCACCGCTACCAACTGGACAGAATATTGCGACATCACAACAATAGAACTTTGAAAATATAATATACTTACCCAGGAAGTCGTCAGGCGGCAAGTCTCCAACCGCTCCGAGCATTGCGGAAAGGAGGCTTTTATGAGTACATATGAGGAATTTATGATCATCATAAATGTTGCACTGTTAATCATTGCTATTCTGAATTACACACATAAAAAATAGCCGTCCTGCCCCTGGTAAGTGTAGAACGACTATTTTTCGTTAAGCATTCGCCGGAGCGGATGGGTTTGCTCCATCGTGCCGACTTCCTTGTTAAGTATATTATAATCAAAGTTCTTGGATTTTTCAACTTGATTTTAACAACTTACAAACTTACTACAGGTACGAGGTTTAAAATGGATATAAAAGAATATATGAGTAAGCGACTTGATCCGCAAATTAAATGGTATGACGAAAAAGCAATGCAAGATCAAAAATATTATAAGTACTCCCAATTGATTGAAATTGTACTCGCTTCTTCTATTCCTTTATTGGCCGGGTATTCTAAATACAATTTCTGGATTCCTGTCATAATTGGAATATTAGGTGCACTGATTGCAATTATAGAATCCGTTACAAAATTATACAGATTTCATGAAAATTGGATTCAATATAGAACCACGTGTGAATTATTAAAGCATCAAAAATATTTATATATTACTAATTCTTTTCCTTATAATACTGGAGAAGAAACCATTGAAAATATTTTTATTAAAAATGTCGAAAATATAATGTCTTCAGAAAATGGTCAATGGAAAGATATTAATTCCGAAAAAAGTAAGAAAAAATAATCTCATTCTACTTTTTCATAAGTTTCTTCGAATATGTCCGGCTTACATGGATATTTTTCTCCATTGATTCCAGTTATAATCCAATCTCCTGGAGAAGCAATCATATCTCCTTCAAGTGTATGAATAACTTCTTTTTTATCTGTTTGATATGCTTCGACCACCACAGGTTTTTTTCTAAATTTTTTGATTTTTTTGTAACTCATATTAACCTCCTCATTTTAAATTAGAAAGGATTGATACTATGCCAAAATTATACGATTACAGATTATTTATCAGCCACGCTTGGAAATATGGCGATGACTATAATAAATTAATTAGCTTCTTAGATAAGGCTACATATTTTAGCTACTACAATTATTCTGCCCCAATAGAAAAACCTTTATTCCCTGCTGGTACTCCGATGACCAATAGTGAAATTCAGGAACTTATATCAGCGAAAATTCGACCTAGTCAAATTACTATCGTGCTTTCCGGAATGTACGCTGCACACAGCGATTGGATGAAGTACGAGATTGATGAATCTGTACGAATGGGGAAACCGATTCTTGCGGTATTACCTTGGGGACAACAAAGAGTCCCTTCTTATATTACTATGCATGCCGACAAAATTGTCGGTTGGAACACTAACTCAATTGTTAGTGCTATCCGTTCACTAATAAAATAATCATTTGCTGTAACTATAACATTTTACAGTATAAGATTCAACATTATGCAAAACAAAAACCGCCCAGCTGCAACTGGACGGAATTTAGAAACCTATCAACTTTGTGTGTGATATGCTCCTACCTGAACAATAGGATTATATCATACACTCCCGATTTTTACAAATTGATGAGGGTGTATTTTTTGTGCCCTTTTTTAGGAGGGATATATTATGTCTGTATACAAAGACACAAAACGCAATACCTGGTACTGTCAATTTTATTATACCGATTGGAAAGGTGATCGAAAACAAAAACGTAAAAGAGGATTCCTAAAAAAGAGAGATGCACAGGAATTTGAAAGAAAGTTCCTGGAACACTTCAGTACTGCTCCTGACATTACTTTCAAATCTTTAGCTGATAAATATTATGAATACGTCAAACATCGCCGGAAGGAATCTACATTGTATAATTTAAGAGGACATATAGATAAACACTATCTGCCATTCTTTGAAAAATTAAAGATAGTTGAAATAACAAGTGAGCATATTGCCAAATGGCAAAATTCACTCATTTTAAGCAATTACAAGAGGTCTTATATAAAAAGACATTGACTAGCCAGTTATCTTCGATATTTGAGTATGCTGTGCGACACTGTGGACTGAAAGAAAATCCATGTAGAAATCTTGATCCATTAAAAGATAAAGACAGCAAAAAATTTCAGATCTGGACAAAAGAGGAATTTCATGAATTTTATAACTTGTTGTCAAATACTCGTCAAAAAATAATGTTCGAAACTTTATTTTATACTGGGATGAGAAAAGGTGAACTTATGGCATTAACTGAGGAGGATCTTTATTATGATCAGCAAAATGCCTGCTATATGATCAGCATCACAAAGACGTATTCAACTGTCGGTAATAAAAAGATGATCACTACACCTAAGACAAAGAAAGCTGTTAGAGATATTTCCATTCCGGACTTTTTATATTTTGATCTTATGGCTTATATTAAAAGAGTTCCTGGAATGAAACCAACAGATAGAATCTTTCCAGTTAATTCAACATATTTAAATGATGCAATGATTTCGATGTATAAAAAGCACCCAGAAATCAGACAGATCAAAGTCCATGATCTCCGACATTCCCATGCATCAATGTTGATTCATATGAATGTAGATATTGCAACACTGTCTTACCGGCTTGGACACGAGAATATCTCTACTACTCTTGATACTTATTCCCATATGTATGGTAACAGCCAAAAGGATGTTGCTGATCAATTAGAACCGAAAAATTTCAAATTTTAATGTCAAATTAATGTCACGGAATACTAACACACACAAATTTAATGTCACAACTAAAAAGAAGGCTAGTCAAATTTCATGACTAACCTTCTTAATTTTATTCTATTGTTCTTCCTCAGGAAGCAGATTTTTCATGCTTCTAAGCCCAATACAAAGGGTCGATGTATTATGTAACAATGCAGATGTTGTTGGCTGTAAGATTCCTAAAACACCAGCACCAATAAGTCCTGCGTTAAATCCAACAATAAAGCGGTAATTATTGTGAATACGATGCATCAAACTATTACTGATATGTTTTAATGCTACTAAACCATGTAAATGATCAGCTTCAATCGTTACATCAGCAATCTCTCGTGCAATTTCAGCTCCATCACTGATCGCAACTCCAACATTTGCTGCAGATAGTGCCGGAGAATCATTGATTCCATCACCGATCATGATAACTTTTCTTCCTGCAGCTTTTTCAGCTTCAACAAATGCAGCTTTTTCTTCCGGAAGTACTTCGGCATGATATTCATCTACACCAACTTTTTCTGCGATAACTCTTGCTGTTCGTTCACTATCTCCTGTCATCATGACAACCTTGGAAATACCAGCTTCTTTTAAAGCCTTAATGACATCTTTTGCTTCTTCACGCAGTGGGTCTTCAATGCAGATCACACCTGCAAGCTTATGTTCAATCGCCATATACAGATGAGAACATTCTTCTGGAAGACTGTTAAATAATTCTTGTTTTTCCTCTGGAATCGTACATTGCTCATCCTCAAATACAAAATGATAACTTCCGATTACGACTTTCTTATCTTCGATCATAGAAGAAATTCCATGAGCTACAATATATTCAACTTTTGAATGCAACTCTTCATGCACAAGATTACGATCTTTGGCTGCCTGAACAACAGCTTTGGCCATAGAATGAGGAAAATGTTCTTCTAAGCATGCAGCAATTCTTAATAATTCCTGACATTTCATACCATTAAATGAAACAATATCTAAAACTGTTGGCTCTGCTTTTGTTAAAGTACCTGTTTTATCAAATACGATTGTCTGAGCTTCTGCCATTGCCTCTAAGTATTTTCCACCTTTGACAACAATATTATGATCATTTGCCTCTTTGATTGCTGATAAAACGGAAATTGGCATTGCCAGTTTTAAGGCACATGAAAAGTCAACCATCAATACAGATAATGCTTTTGTTGCATTTCTTGTAAGCAAATATGTGAGGGCAGTTCCAACTAATGTATAAGGAACCAGACGATCTGCAAGATGTTCTGCCTTACTTTCTAAAGATGATTTTAATTTCTCAGATTCTTCGATCATTGTAACGATCTTATCAAATTTACCTGATCCGTTAGCTTCTTTAACACAGACTTTTAAGTCTCCTTCTTCAAGAACTGTTCCTGCATAAACATATCCATCTATTGTTTTACGGACAGGAATAGATTCTCCAGTTAAAGATGCCTGATTGACCATAGCTTCTCCTTCAATGATAACACCATCAAAAGGAATCATATTTCCCATCTGAACATGAACAATATCATTTGTCTGAATTTCATTAGAAGATACTAAAACTTCATGATCGCCATCGACTTTCCATACTTTCCCAACATTTAATGACATACTCTTGGCAAGATCATCGACAGATTTCTTATGTGTCCACTCTTCAAGAATTTCACCGATTCCAAGTAAGAACATGATAGAGGATGCGGTATTGATATCCCTTCTTAGCATAGATACACCAATCGCAGTACCATCAAGCACTGGAACTTCAATTTTTCCTTGTGCAAGTGTATGTATTCCTTCATATATGTATTTTACAGATTTGACAGCTGTGATACCGGCTCTTAATGGATATGGGAAAAACAATTTACTTCCATAATGGAAGAGTACCTTACTTGTAATCTTATCCCAATAAGACTGGTTTAGCTGTCTGCTCTGACTTTCTTGATAATTATCTGGAACAGTAATGATTCCATGGTAAAATTTTTTTAAAGTGTTAAGAATCTTTTCACGATCTGTATTATAACAGATCACAATATCGTTCGTGCGGTCATAGATTTTGACAGATGTGACAAAATCTTTTGTTGTCAGATAATATTGAAGTTCATCTGCCTGATCAGTACTCATCGTTCGCTGACAGTTATGGATACGAATTCTGCCACGGATCTCATGTTTGATCGTAAATTTCATATAAACTCCTTCTTCTTTGAAAACACCTGCAGAAAATAAACTGCAGGTGTTTGTATTAAATATTTTTTCTTATTCTTCTACTTCTTTAAAAGCATCTTCGGAAACTTCTTCTGTTGCTTCTTCATCATCAGCAGCTTCAGCGTAAGCTTCCATTTCTTCTTCTGCAGCAGCTCTGTCTTCATTAATCTGCTTTGCTTCTTCATAAATATCTTCTGCATTTTCCTGAACTGTTGTTACTGTATCCATAACACATTCTTTTGCACGAAGAACGGCAGCTGTTGCATTTGTATATAATTTTTTAGCATCTTTACTTGATAATGCTTTAATACCTGCTGTACCAAATAAAACTCCTGCTGCAAAAAATCCTGTCTTTTTGCTCTTTACTACTGATAAAACTTTTGTTAAATCCATGTCTGTATCCTCCTGTAATATTTATATGATTTATCATTAACTTCTTGTATCCGAAAGGAATAATTTTAAATGTTATTCCTTTGGTAACTTTGTACATTATAAACCATCAAATATCAATTACTCAAGGCTAATTGCAGTGAAAAGAATGAGAAAAATTATCAATAAGTAATTTGTTTGTTTTATTCACCTTCTGTTGTATTGGAACTATTAAAGATATTTCCAGAATCTCCTTTGGAACGATTATAATCGTATTTTGATGGATATCCGCAAGTTTCTGCAGCATCTGCACCACCATAATTCTGCGCGAAATCTTGGCGTTTTCCTTTATTAAACATAAAGTATTTTAATGCTTCCTGATTAGCTTTAAAGTTTACAAAAAATACAAAACCACAAGGAGGATAATGTCCAACAACGGCTGTCTTATAAGTATTCTCAATTGGCACACGAAGCTGATCAATCTCTGTAGTTCCCATAGTGGCTACGGAAAAAATAAGTTTCTTAATATAAGTAGAATCCATATCTGTAGATACATCGCCTAATGCATCAATAGCAATAGTTACAAGATCCGCAGGATTATGCTTTAACATTTTCTGGAAAGTTGCCTGCATAACAGCACGTTGTCTTCCAGTTCTCCCGAATTCTTCATCTCCATATTTTTTAGAATATACATGACGGACTCTTGCATAGCCCAATGCCTGACATCCATTTAATGTCTGCTTACCAGGTTTTACATTACGATATTTCTTCTTGGAAATATAGTTGGTTGTATTAAGATATTCTGCTTCTCTTTTTTCAAGAGTCATTTCAATACCGCCAATGCGATTGATAACTTTCTCAAAAGCAGAAAGATCCACAACACAGAATTTATCAATTTTAATATTAAAGTTTTGGGCAAGTGTCTGATATAGAAGTTCTTCTCCACCAAATGCATAAGCTGCGTTTAATTTGTTTCTTCCGTGTCCCGGAATCTCAACATACATATCACGGAGAAATGATGTTAATTTTAATTCTTTTGTCTTAAAATTGATCGTTGCAACCATCATGCTGTCAGATCTTCCATGATCACCATCTTCAGATCCCTGAGCTCCATTATCAGAGCCGACCAACAAAATATTAACAACGTCTTTATCAAATGTCAGATCTTCTTTATTTTTAATCTTAACCTTATCCATGGATTGCTTTTTTGGAGTAACTGCAGCTTCTAATCTGGCATCGTAAAATCCAAGCATACCGCCTACTACAATCGCAAAAATCAAAAAAACGCTTGTAAGCGCTGTAAATTTTTTAGAAAACATTATAAAATACCCTCCTTATTTTCTCTCTCCGTATTTTATCATATATTTTTACAATATCAAATAATTAAAATTTATTTTTTTACTCCTTAAGAAAATCTTTTGATTATCCATATCAATTTGTTATGAATATGATGTAAAAAATGTATTTTACGCACAATTATGTTCATGTTATGATAAAAATATCCTAAATAAAGGTAACTAGTTTACACTTTTATATTGTTCTAAAAAATCTCCAAAGATGAAATTTATTCTATCTTTGGAGATTTTTTATTTTATAGGATGGTTGTTTCACTTAAAAATTTCAAAAATTCTTTAGCGGCAATGCTTTGAGGATATTCTGTATCATAAATCAAAGTAATATTTCGTTCTGGAAATGTTTCTTGCACATGAATCTCAAAGATTTCTTCCGAATCAAGATCATCAATAGCAAATTCCGGTGGGATAAATCCGATTCCAAGATTATGCCGAACTGCTGGCAAGATCATATCTGTTGTTGCAAGTTCAATATCTGGTTCAAATTTTAATCCATTTTTCTCGAAATACTGATTTAGGAATTTCCTTGTGATTGCTTCGGATGTAAGGCTGATCCATGGATATTTTGAGAGTTGATTAATAGATAATTGTTTTCCTTTTAATTCGCTGTAACGTTTTCCACTAATTAAAATATCATGATATTCTCTTAATATTTGCTTTTTTAGAGGTTTTTCTATATGAAATGGTGCAGATACAACTGCAAAATCAACATTTCCCTCTTTGACAATATGAATAGATTTCTTTGTGCTATTATTTAAAATCTTAAAATGGACATTAGGATATCTTGCATTAAAAGATTCCATTGCCTGAAATAAATAGCAATGTAAGGCTGTTTCTGTAGCACTGATATAAATTGTTCCATTATCAAGGCTTAACATATCGCTTAAATTACTTTCTGCCTTAAAAAACTGAGAACAACCTGCAGCAATATATTCATAAAATACTTCACCTTCTGGAGTAAGTTTCATTCCTGTTTTACTTCTCTCAAATAGACGGCAGCCAAGATTCTTCTCAAGATTGTGAATCGTTCTTGTTACCGATGGTTGGCTTGTGTGCATTGCAGAAGCTGCTTTTGTAAGATTTTCGTATTTCGCTACATAATAAAAGATTCGATAATGTTCAAAATTTGAGTTCATATTTTTGTTTAATTCCTTCTATATATCGTATATAAAATATTTTATCTTTTAGAAAGCTGCCAAAAAGCTACTGCACTGGCAGCTGCAACATTCAGAGAGTCTACACCATGTGCCATCGGGATTTTGGCTGTATAATCACATAATGATATCGTGGCATCATTTAAACCATCACCTTCTGTTCCAAGTACAACAGCCAATTTATCTTCGGATATCAATTTTTGATTGTCAATACTTACAGAACGATCTGTTAAAGCCATCGCAACTGTTTTATATCCAAGTTCCTTTAATTGTCTGATACCATTTTCCGGCCATGAAACTGTGTGATCAACAAAAGTCCATGGAATTTGAAATACAGTACCCATACTTACCCGGACAGATCTGCGGTACAACGGATCAGAACATCCTTTCGTAAGCAGTATGGCATCCATATTTAATGCTGCTGCACTGCGAAAAATTGCCCCGACATTCGTTGGATTCATAACATTCTCCAAAATAACGATACGATTTGTATTTTTACATACATCAGTAAGAGAAGGCAGTTTCTTTCGATGCATAGCACAAAGCATTCCTCTTGCCATGACAAATCCTGTCAGTTTTTTCAATACATCATAGCTGGCGGTATAAGCAGGAATATCTGGGTACTGCTCTAAAATATGTTTCGCCTGAGTCTTAACATGACGTTCTTCTACAAGAAATGAGATTGGTTCATATCCTTCATCAAAGGCTGTCTGTATTACTCGTGGACTTTCAGCAATAAAAATACCTTCTTTGGGTTCATAAAAATGCAACAGTTGTCCTTCAGACCGACGAGCATAAATATCTAATTGTGGGTCATCAAAATCGGTAATCGGTATGATCGACATCTTATTTTACCTCCAGTTTTTCATTATAGATAGTCGCATGACAGCCAGGAATCTTTTTACTATGATACATGGCAGAATCAGCATTGCGATACAACTGATCAAAAGTTAATGCTTCGTCTTCTCTTGAAAAAGCACCACCAAGTCTTAAAACAATAATATCCATATCAACCTGCTGTAATTCATTAATCTGTTCATCTAGTTTATCATATTCTAATGCAGATCGCAGTGCTTTGTTAATAATTAATTCATATTTAATAATTTGTTCCATAGGCTGCGTACCAGTTCCTTTTTATAATTCATTTTTTATTATATCTTATTTTTTTACTTAAATCTACCAAATACTTACGATTTATGATATAATAACCCCTCAATCACAAGTAAGATTAAAGGAGAAATCATTATGAATAACCAGAATGTACTGGCTGTTGTTGCCGGAGAAGAAATCACACAGAAAGACGTTGATGCATTAATCGCTGCTCTGCCAAAAGAACAGCAAGCTTATGCTTCAAATGAACATTTCAGAAATCAGTGTTTAGAACAGATCATCACGGTTCATTTATTCGCTAAATTAGGTGAAGAAATGCAACTGGAAGAAACAGATGCTTTCCAAGATAATCTGGCACATGCAAAGAGAGAGATTCTTGCACAGATGGCTGTTGGAGAAGCAATGAAGGATATTGCTGTTACTGAGGAAGAGACAAAAGAATATTATAAAGCAAATGAAAATCAGTTTATGGCTGGAGAAACAGTTCATGCAAAACATATTCTTGTAGATGAAGAAGACAAATGTCAGGAAATTCTTGAGAAGATCGTTGCTGAGGAAATTACATTTGAAGATGCTGCAAAAGAATTCTCAACATGTCCATCCAAACAGCAGGGAGGAGATCTTGGTGCTTTCACAAGAGGACAGATGGTCAAAGAATTTGAAGATGCCGCTTTCGCTGCAGAGATTGGACATATTGTAGGACCTGTCAAGACTCAGTTTGGATACCACCTCATTAAGGTTGAAGATAAAAAAGATGCACAGGCTTCTGTTTACGAAGATGTTGCAGATACAATCAAGAATATTATTCTTCAGCAAAAACGCAACGACGTATATGGAAATAAAGTTGCCGAATTAAAAGAAAAATATGTAACAAAATAAATTTCTATATAATTAAAAAAGATGCATTCCGTAAACATTTTTAGGAATGCATCTTTTTTATGATTCTTTATTGATAGCCGAGGTCTTCATCGTATTTTTTTATTTCTTCAGCCAAAGCTTCTCTATGCCCGGATAAGGCTGCAAATGGAGCAAATTGTGCTGCACGATCTTTGATCGGCATAGGTGGATGTTTTTTGGAAACTGGGCGTTTCATATCAAGCATATCTTCATATTTATTCATGCTTTATGTCCTCCAATTTGATCGTTGCGTTCTTTCGCTGTTGCACCTTTTTCTAAGCTGATTCCTCTCATGATCGCATTTTTACCAAATCGCTTCTTGATCTCAAGTTCAGCTTTTTGAAGATTTTTTTCTCGGATATCATCTCTTTTTATATCAACTTTCTCTTGACCTTCATTTTCTGCTTGAATAAGATCAAACATGGATATCTGTTGATACTGCTTTTTTTCTTCTGCTTTTGTATTTGAAATGATATGATTTGCTGTCACATAAAGTTTACGGATACTTAAAACCGGATCAACGATCTCATCATATAAACTTAGTCCAGCTTTCATGATTTTTTTGCCAGATGCACTCCATTCTTCAAGATTTCTCGTTCCATGTGCATGCTTTGGAATTTTTCTTCCATACATATCTGTAGAAATTTCACCTTTATAATTGCTCTTAAGATTTTCTGTATCATATTCAACTGTTAACACAATCTGATCGGTCATAACCATTTTTTCAAAAAGATCAAGGACTAGTTCGTTGATCATCTCTTTTAAAACCAGTTTGGCTTTCTCACAGGAATACGCACAAGAAAGAACCTGACCGCTTCCAATACTTTTAGTTTCTGGTTCATAAGATTTGATATCCTTCATCGTACATGGTTCATATCCCCAGGCATGGTCGATTAATAGTTCTGCATTGATTCCAAATGTCCGATATAAAAGATCTTCATTATAAAATGAAGTATCTTCTCCAATAGAACATCTGGCAATATCCCCCATTGTAAAAATTCCTATCTGATTTAACTTCTTTTGATAACCTTTCCCAACTCTCCAAAAATCCGTAAGCGGTTGATGATCCCATAACTGTTCACGATAAGAGTGTTCATCAAGGCTTGCAATACGCACACCATTCTGATCTGGCATTGTATGCTTGGCAACAATATCCATTGCGATCTTACAAAGATAAAGATTTGTCCCGATTCCTGCAGTTGCAGTGATTCCTGTTTCTTTAAGAATAGCCTTGATCATTTTCATAGCAAGTTCTTTTGCACTCAATTGATATAATTTGAGGTAATCTGTTGCATCAATGAAAACTTCATCGATAGAATATGGGTGAATATCATCTGGTGCTATATATTTTAAATAACACCTGAAAATCTTTCTACTCATAGAAATATAATGAGCCATTCTTGGCGGTGCAACAATATAAGTTATTTCCTTTTTGGGATCTGTATCTAATTCAGGTTTATTATAAGATTCTCCATCAAAATCTCCGTAAATCCGGCTTTTTCGATCAGCATTTGCCATCTTTACCTTTTGTATAACTTCAAACAGCCTCGCCCGCCCTGAAATTCCATAAGACTTCAAAGAAGGTGAGACTGCCAGGCAGATAGTCTTACTCGTTCTTGACTCATCTGCTACAACCAGATTTGTTGTCAATGGATTCAGTCCTCGTTCTACACATTCAACCGAAGCGTAAAATGATTTTAGATCAATGGCAATATATGTTCTGGATTTGTTCATATGTTTATTCTACACCATAGTGTGTTAATAAAGCCTTTTCAGCTTCTGCACTCCATAATCCGTTATGCTTGTCACAAATATCAGCAAGATCGTTAAAGAATGGATCATCTTTTGCAAGACTTCTTAAATCAGAAATTGCTGTCATTGGCATATTGATATGAAGGTATGTCAATTTCTTTCCACCTGGAATGTCTGGAAGATTTTTTGTTGTATCAACGATAGAATCAATTCCTCCAACATGAGTGATCATTACTGCAGGTTTGATTTCTTTTCTTGCTGCACGATCAATAGCTTCCTTCATATCATCAATATTTCCACCAGTACTTCCAAGAATCTTTGTTGCGTTATAATGACAGTCATATAAATTCACATCAGCTGAGAATTTGGAATTTGTAGGACCTGCAAATAAATTCATACATCCATCATAAGCTAAGATTTTATTTCCAAGTTCAGCAACTCCTCTGACTGGTACATAAACAAAGACATCATCAAAACCTTTACCATCAACAGATAAAGCTTTTAATTCTTCTACCTGATTATTCATCTTAGCTGTATTAACATAGATTAATTCCACGCCTTTTTCTTTAGCTTCTTCTACGGAAATAACCTGATTTGCTCTTTCTAATTTGGCATCATCGATATCTGTAACGATCACTTTCGCTGGTTTATTCTCAATAGCTAATGCATAACTTACGGCACCTAATCCCATTGGACCACATCCACCAAGAATTGCGATGCTTCCTCCTTTTTTAGTTCCCATTACATGTTCATAACGGTCTTTCACATGATAATTTGTCTTATATCCACAAATAACGCAGCACATTGGTTCTGCAACAGAAGATTCAAAATAAGAATCGCCATCATGTGTCCATAAACATCCGACTTCAATAATATCATTTGGGAAAATACAATAAGTTGCAGCACCACCACACTGTGTATAAGAATATCCCGGAGATTCAGCCTGTCCCGGAATTGCTGGCTGCTGTGCAAACTTCTGACCTGGTTTGAATTTATCCTGCCATTTCTTACCGACTTTTACGATATCTCCGGCAAATTCATGGCCAATGATAACTGGATGTTCTGCGACATCTGCTGGAACTCGCTTATGGTTTGCTCCTTGTTTTACCATCTTCCAGGTTGACATGCAAATGGAATCACTCATTACTTTGACAAGGATCTCATCATCCTTGATCTCTGGAAGTTCAAATTCTTCCAGGCGAATATCATCTTTTGCATATAATCTTACACCTTTGACTTTCATATGCTACCTCCTAAAATATAAAATCCATATAAATTTATTCTAGCACAAAGAATAAAAGTCTGCAAAAATTTTCATTTATAATAAGGATCGTCAATCAATCCAACAATTCCATTTTTATTTTTCTCCAGACAATATATCTGCAACAAAGCCACAACCATACCAGCAGCTCCTGTAAAATATCCAGCAGGACTTGTGATCACTTTCGGTTTCGTCCGATCAAAGGCAATCTCCCAATGATCTTTCACTTTGGTTCCTGCAAGTTTTAAAATATGATTCGTTGCTTTTACAATAATTTCATTTAGTTTGGAGGATAATTCTTTATAGGTATTGCAACAATCTAGCAGATATAAGATATTTCCGCCATCAAAAAAGACAGGACTGTTGTTACTCCAGTAAATTCTTCATTGTCTCCTGTAGAAGTATCTAAATAATGATCAAGGATCTCCATTGCTCCTGCTTTTGCATTCTCGTCCTGGTAAAGACGATACACTTCATTTAAGATTAATCCAATTCCACCGACTCCACTATAAAATTTTTGCCGCAAGAACCGCTGCTGCTGATACGTTCTCTTCCAAATGAATTCTCAAGTTCTGGATTACTTGTCATTCCCGTTTTGATCGCACCAGGACATACAATATTACTTCGGATAATTAATATTTTTTATGACTGGCTATTGATTATACCTATAATATTTTCTTTGTATAATAGAAAAATTATATAAAATATCTTGTAAACTACTTATCAATAAAAAAACAGAACAAATCCATTTAACTATAAAAGGAATTGTCCTATTCATGCTTTAATATTATTTTTTAAATTCGTCTTCCTGATATTTATCAACAATATGATTAAACATCATGCGGACCGCAGGTGCCATAAAATTTGGATTCATCGTTGCTAGTCCAATGATTCGGCTTGCATGTGGTTTGATCGAGTAACTGTCTACCTTATATGGAATATCTGTCATCACAAGTTTTGGCATCAGACAGATTCCAAAACCTTTCTCAACAAGTGCGATCGTTGATAAATCGTCCACCACATGATAATTTGACTGTACCTGCAGAGAATTCTCTTTTAAAAAATTCTGGATATCTGCATCGGTACTGTCTCGTTGTGTTACGAACTGATGGTGCTTCATTTCTTCGATATCGATATAACTTGTACTTTTATCTTCTTTTACGCCACTTGGTAATACGCATAATAATTCATCACGATATAATGGCTCGATTGGAATATCCTTTGCACTTGATACGGATAAAAATCCAAGGTCAACGACTCCATTTTTGAGCCAGTAAGCTACATCATCATATGTTCCCTGAAAAACTTCAATTTCAATTTCTGTATATTCTTTCTTAAAAGAATGTAGGATCTCTGGAAGCCAGCTGGTACATACACTGGAGAATACTCCAATTTTTACTTTTCCTTGTTTTAATCCGTTTAATTCTGCGATTTCCTGCTTTAAGCTTTCATCACAGTTTAATACAGCATTTACATATGGTAATAGTTGTTCTCCATAATTTGTCAGATTGACACCTGCTTTGCTTCTTGTCAACACTGAAAATCCTAATTCATTTTCCATCGAAGAGATGGCATGGCTGATTGCAGATGGCGTTAAACCTAGAATGTCTGCTGCTTTATGGAAACTTCCCACATCTGCGATTGTTTTGAATACCTGGTAGGTTAAAAGGGTCATAAATAAAACTTCCTTACTCTTATTATTTTATCTATCACATTTATATAACAGATTTCCCCAACGTCTGTCAACCTCTTTTTGGAATTTTTCTTTTAATCCAAAGGAAATATTGTCATAAATATTCAAATGCGGAAAAAGTGCATATTTTTGAAATACCGTATTGATCTTTCGTTCATTTGGTGGAAGATCAGTAATATCAGTTCCTTGAAAAAAGATCTGTCCTTCACTTGGTTTTTCAAATCCTGCTAACATTCGCAAAATGGTTGTTTTTTCTCCATATATGAATTTCTCCTGACATTTTCATATTAAAAAATAAATCCAGCGATCAGATAAAAAATTGCAGATATTACTCCTGAAATCAATACATATGGAAGAGAACTTTCATATTGATCATAAATAGTGACTCTGTTTGCACGTGCTGACACAATTCCAAGATCAGAAACTACACACGCATTTGCACCAAATAATCCGGCAGATATGATCGCTCCGATACAGAGTGGTACGTTCGCACCTAGCCTTGTTAAAACAACGATCATAACAGGAAGTTCTATCTGATACAGAGTATAATTTAAACTATATAAAAATTCAGTGAAGCTGAAGAATACAAATAAAACAAATGGAATCAGGCGAATGATCGGAATCATATTGCATACATTTTGAACGAATCCTTCTATTCCCATAGTATACATAACTTCCTGCATGGCATAGCCGATCATTAAAATGATGACCATATCAACCATATCGATAAACCCATCAACTACACATTGCACATATTCACTAATAGTCATAATTCCTTGTAAAATATAAAGGACTGCAGTAACAATCAATGTAATTCCAAAAGCCAGGAAGCAGTTTAAGCCGGTAGCGATCAATGCAACCGCGATCGTGATCATTGGAATGATCAAATTTAGAACACTGATATGTTGTTTTCTTGGATCTGTTTCATCAAAATCAGTTTCCTCTTCCTCAGATCCGTCAGTTAGTTCTCCTAGCTGTTTCCCCTGATCTGACATTTCATATGCTTTTTTCATATGACCAATCTTTGGCAGCAGTCCAAATGCAAATAAGAGTGCTACAATGCAAGCAATAATAGCATAAAACATAAATGGAACAGATTTCATAAAAAGACTGGTTGCAGCAGCTTTGTTGGCTACATTCTTGGCATCAGCAATCTGAAAAATGATAAAATATCCCCAGGCTCCAACTGGAAGCATTGCAGATACACAAATACTTAGAGTTCTTATTACATATGCAAGTGCAAGTCTTGGCTTTTTGATCTTATCAATCAATGGAGAGAATGCCGCCCCTGCTGTAAATGCAGATACATAATCATCAATTGACATGATTCCTGCATAAATACCTGACGTTGCAAGAATCATTTTTTCATTTTCCCCAAATTTACTCGTTACAAATTCAGTAAAAGCTTTGGTTGCTCCACTTCTCTTCATTGCGATGATCAATCCACCACAAAGGAAGAAAGACATATACATTTCAATATTTTCTTCATCTGCCAGAACAACTTTACAATCGCGAAAAAATGCTATGATACTTCCAAATTTATACCATAAAATGTACATTGAAAATGTTCCCATCAAAAGACTTTGCATCACATCTTTTGTTACGAGTGCATAAATGAAAAGTCCTGCCATTGGTACAAGGATCCATATAGATTCTTTTGAAACACTGTGTGGTATAAAAAATAAAATAATATTAAATAAGATCCAGAAAATCCATAGCTTTACCATTTTTGGATCAATTCTTTTTGGATTCATATAATGAAAGATTCTCCATAGGATTGATTTTTCTTTCATAAACATCCTCCTTTCTTCCTTTTAAGACATATGATGATCCCATACTTTTAGCTGTTGTCCAATGCCTTTTTCTTTTACATTTAGATATCTTGACAGTATCAATATGTTTCAGATTTGTCATGATCGCACGAAAGCATGCTTTGGCAATCGGACCAGCACCAAGCATTGTAAGAACTTTTGAATCTTTTTTTGCTAAAAGCTTTGCAGCCATAAATGCTAAAGGTGCTCCAGTTTCAACATCGTTTACGGGGAAACCTTCGATTTTTGTTTTTTTAGGAAATTCCAACATAATTCCATGATATCAACACACTTGGTGGCATCAAGGACCCCTGCTTCTATTTCTTTGATAATGATAACCTCCTTCCATTATAGCTATTTCTCATAGTTATACAAATTTTCAAACAGATTTTTAAAATTGGATGCATCCATCTCATCTATTTTACTGATCACTGGTACTCCATCATAAGAAGCTTCTTCAAAATATCTTGTCATCGGAATATCGATTCCTACAGTCCTTGTAATGTAACGACTTTCATATCCAGCAGCTACAATGACTGTTTCAGCTTCAAATACTTCTCCACTTGTTAATATAACCTGTCTGATCTTGCATTGGATGCCAGAGTTTCTAATTTTTTTAGATGTGCCTCTGTTTTTCCAAGGATCGGATGATCTAAGATTCTTTTACTCATATTTCTTCCTCGCTTTCTATCTGACTGTAATTTATAAAAATCATGAAAATAAAAAAAGAAGCCCTTGCATACTTTCCTATGCATAGGACCTCTTTGTCTTTACAACTAATTTAAACTCTTGTATTATACTAGTGTCAAGATGTAATTTATATTTATTTTTACGAAAAATTCACGAAAATCTGATCATTTTAAAGAAAAACAACGCATATCAATCCACATACGACTGATCTTTTTGTTTGTCTGATCTCCGAAATATGCCATAACGGCACTTCTTTTCATTACATCTTTTGTCGGATACTGGGCATATAACTGTCCTTCTGACATTTCTTTGCTTGTTTTCATCACATAGTTATAATTGTCTCCATTTTGCTTGAAGAAATAATTAAGATCATAGTCAACACTCTTCTTATCATCGCTTCCATACATATATTTGATATAATTATAGATTGTCTGATCTTTTTCACCAGCGATCACAGATGTATATCCGACATAGTACATATTTCTTACAACATTATCTGGTCTTGAGATATAGTTTACAAATGCCTGTGCTGCCTGCTGCTTTTCCTTATCTTTTCCAATACCATCCTTTAACATACACCATCCATCAAACCACAGATTGGTACTAGCTTTTGGAACTGCATAACGAAGTTTGATTCCTTCTTCTTCCACCTGCTGCATAGAATAAACACCATCTCCAGACCACTGAAGATTGGCGACAACTTTTCCGCTGACAAGATCTGATTTCCCACTGTCTGTCTCGAAAGAATAAACGTTATCTTTCATTTTTGATAAAATCTCTCCAGCACTTTGAATGCTTTGATCTGAAGTATCATTTAACAATGCAGATAACTTTTTCTGGTAATCTGCCTGTTTTTGGAATTCATCTGTTAAAATCTGTTTTTGTGTCTGCATTCCTCGAACAGCAAAATAACAATCTCTGACGCTGTCTTTTGCTGTTACCTTTTTATGATATTTTTGATTTAGTAATAAGCCCCAGTCTTCGGCATCTTTTCTAGAAACATATTTGGGATTATATACATAGCCCAGTGTTCCCCACATATAACCAGCTGTGTAATCTCCCACAGATTGTCCGTGATATCTTAACTGATCTAATGATTTCTTTATATATGGTGATACTCCTTTTGCATAATAATTTTCACTGTTTGAAATATCCCAGAAGTCATCAGAATATTTTAATATTTTTTTCTCTGCCAAAAGCTTCATGATCATATATTCGGATGGACAGATCAGATCATATGTATCACCGATCGTTAACTGATTATACATATCTTCATTGGTTCCAAAACTTGAATATTCGACTTTTACTTTTTTATGATATGTTTTCTCATACCAGTTTTCAAAATCTTTGATCATAGTATTTCTGCCGATGATCTTTTTCCCATTTTCCAGTTTGATTTCTTCATCGTCATCCCAGTCCCCTTCATCAAGATATTCTTCCCAATTTGCGATTCTTAAAACAATCTCTTCATTGTTTGAGCTGTTGTTTTTTGAACCACAAGAACATAATGCAAGCGGAAGGGTGATCACAAGTAAGATGGAAAAAAGAATAGAAAATGCTTTATATTTCATGATCATGCTCCTTTCTCCCCGTATGGTTCATACCAATCACAATAAAAATCACAACCAAAAAGATGATCGTTGATAATGCCCATAGTGCGGTTTTCACATCGGTCTGTGCTCCTTTTGTAGCATTGACAACATAGGTACTGATCGTGTCAAACATCGATGGTTTTGTATAAGTTGTGATAAAATAATCATCCAACGTTAATGTAATTGACATCATGAATCCAGATACGATTCCAGAAGTTAATTGTGGAAGTACAACCTTTCTTAATGCTCCAAACGGGGAACATCCAAGATCTAATGCCGCTTCATATAACTGTGGATCCATCTGTTTTAGACGAGGGATCACAGACAGATATACAAAGGGGCTACAAAGAGATACCAGCCCGAGCACAAGCGGAATATAACTGGCTTTATCCATCTTAAAAAAGACGATCAATAAAACGCAAATAGAAAAACCAGTAACGACATCTGCATTAACAACAGGAATCTGATTCATCAAATGGATCGGTTTCTTAAGCTTATTTGAAGAATAAAATGCCCCGATTGCTCCAAGAGTTCCAAGGATCGTTGAAATAACCGCAACGACCAAGGCTAAAAGGATCGTTCCAAAGATCATTGTCCTTAAATCCTCAGAATGAAACAGATAAATATAATTTTTCAAAGTAAAACTTCCAGATTTTCCAATGATTGCGGAATCCATAAAACTATAAACTGCCAAGATCAAGATTGGCAGATACATGAGTAATAAGATGATTCCAAGGAAAATACCCTGTATCGTTTTTTTAGTCATAAGCATTTTCCTCCTTATCTGAAAATTCGCCAGTTAACATACTTAAAAATAAGATTAAGATCAAAAGGATCATAGAAATCACAGATCCGTTATTCCAATCATACATATTAAAGTAACTTCCAACAAGACTTCCCATGATGTAGGTACTGTTATACATCATATCAAGTACGACATAATTTGTCATTGCAGGAAGAAATACCATCGTAATTCCACTGATGATCCCTGGAATGGATAACGGAAGGATCACTCTTGTAAATACGCGATGATGTTTTGCCCCAAGATCTAATGCTGCCTCAATGTAACTATGATCGATCTTGGCGATCGTATTATAAATTGGCAAGATCATAAAAGGCAGAAAATCATAAGTCATTCCGATCACTGTATTTAAAAATGGATGGAAAGCAAGATTTCCTTCGATCATTGTTAAGATCTCTTTTAATGCAGTAATACGAAGGGTAAAATTGATCCACATTGGCATTACAAATAACATCAATAATACATTTCCGCGTTTAAAATCTCCTTTTGCAAGAATATATGCCACAGGATATGCGATCAATAAACATACAACGGTTGTTACGATCGCAATCATTGCGCTGTAGATCAGGGTTCCAATTGCCTTACTGTCTGTAAAAAACAGAACAAAATTGTCCATAGAAAATTGTCCAGTTCCATTGGTAAATGCATAATATAATAAAATAAGCACAGGGAAAACAACAACAATTGTCAAAAACAATAAGTATGGAATTCCAAGAATACTTTTTAGTCTGTCATTTTTCATTTACTTTCCTCCGAAACTCTTTGAAATTCCATCGCATCATCCGGAATTACGACACTTACGAAATCTCCGATATTCCATAAATCTTCATCATCAACAGAATACTCTACTTTATTTTCACTCACAATGCGATAATTATAATGATCACCCTTGTAGATAATAGAGATGATATTTCCCTGAAAATATCCTTCTTCTGGATCATCACTAAGATTGGCAAGTTTGGATGGGAAGAACATTTTCACCTTTTCTCCCTCTAAATGAACTTTATGCCCATCTTGATCTACGATATGACCATGTTCCAATCTGCACCCATCAAAAAGTTTTTCAACCGGAACTGGGATACTTCCATCCATAAATTTCAAATAACCATCTTTTTCCATCACACCGACATAATGATTTACTTTCGTATCTTTTGGCATTGTATGAATCGTTCCAGGTGTGAAATCGATTCCTACTTTTGTTCCTGGTTTGATCTCGTGTAAAATATGTGCTTCAATCTCATTTTTATCAGATTGTACAGCTACTTCATAAAATTTGCCACAAAACAGGCAGGAAATAACCTCACCACTAAATTTTCCATCTTCTGGAGATGATAAAATAACATCTTCCGGGCGGATTATGACATCAACTCTGGTACCGGCTTCATATTCATCTTCACATGGAAAATCATGATGTGCAAAATGAACAGTATCGTCTGATTTCTTTACTCCATCAAAAATGTTACTCTCTCCGATAAAGTCCGCAACAAAAGCATTCTGTGGCTTATTATAGATTTCCTCTGGTGTTCCAACTTGCTGGATCTGTCCTTTTGACATGACAACGATCTTATCTGACATCATCAATGCCTCTTCTTGATCATGTGTGACAAAGATAAACGTAATACCTAATTCTTTATGCATATTTTTTAACTCGATCTGCATTTCCTGACGCATCTTGTAATCTAGGGCACTTAATGGTTCATCTAATAATAAGATCTTTGGCTCATTGACAATTGCTCTTGCAATGGCAATTCTTTGCTGCTGCCCACCAGACAAGCTGTCGATCTTTCGCTTTTCAAAACCTTCCAGATCAACGACTTCTAGTACTCGTTTTACTTTCTTTTTAATCTCATCTTTTGGAATTTTCTTTTCTTTTAACCCGAATGCAATATTGTCATAAATATTTAAATGTGGGAAAAGAGCGTATTTTTGGAAGACAGTATTAAATTTTCTCTCATTTGGTGGTAGAATGCTGATATCTTTTCCATGAAACAGGATTTCACCATCCGTTGGTGTCTCAAATCCCGCCAACATTCTTAAAATTGTTGTTTTTCCACATCCAGAAGGACCTAGAAATGTTACAAACTCTCCCTCATTGATCGTAAGATTAAAATCATAAATGACCGGCACATTGTTTGTATAACATTTTTTTATATGTTTTAATTCTATGATCGGCTGTTTTTTATTCATTAATTTTTTGTTCCTTTCTATTTTTGTCATGAATATCTCAAAAGAAAAACAGCATCCTAAAAGTCTGGGTGCTGCAAAAGTTTTATTTTCTTTTTTGTAGTAAATTCTATCTTTTATAAAAATGGTTCTTTTGTTCTTCTGTGTACATTGATCTCATCTATGATCGCATTACTTCTATGACTTAAAATAAAATAAATAATATCCGCAATGTCCTCTGGTGCGATCATATCGTTTGCATCTGGTGGAAGATCAGGTCTTGCCTGTCGCACCATATCTGTTAAAACTCCGCCCGGATTGATCAGATGCACACGAATTCCATCATTGCTTACTTCTTTTGCCAATGCTTTTGTCATACCAGCCAAAGCATGTTTGCTTGATGCGTAAACACTTTGATCCATATAACCTTTATATGCAACTACAGATCCAATATTAATAATTGTTGCACTTTCAGATTTACGAAGGATTGGTAAAGAACTTTGACACATAAAAAATGGTCCTTTAGCATTAATACTCATGATCTGATCATATTCTTCTTCTGTTACTTCTTCAAATCTCTTATTCATCGTTACACCTGCATTGTTGATCAGATAATCAAACTGCAAATTATGGTCAAACAATGTTTTTATTTCTTCTTTGTGACTAATATCAACTGAAAAACATTTAATATCAACTTTATCACATAGCTTCTTTGTTTCTTCTAATTTATTAAGATTTCGTCCAATCAAAATCAAATTAATGCCATGGTTCGCTAATTTCTGTGCAGTTGCACGACCGATTCCAGAACCTGCACCAGTGATCAATGCTGTTTTTTTGCTCATATTGATTCCTCCTGTGTGATCTATGCTTTTTGCTTTCTATAATTTTAACATATCAACAAGATGTACTCAATCAAAAAGATTTATAAACCACGATTATATACATCATTGATCACATTGTCATTTGACGATATGCTATTTCTATTTTTTAATAACCATTTGACCGCTTTGGAAAGTCTTTTTTCGGAATCAGCAAAATGCCCACCGCTATTAAATTCTAAAATTGTTTTCTTTACCTTTGGATCATTTTGCAAAATTTGTTCTTGTTTTCTCGTCCGATCTCCAACTCTTGCCATAACCTGATTCTTTGTTTTTTCTTCTTTTCCTCCAAGACTTATGTAGATATAACTTTCATGCTTTATCCGATGATGTGACACATATTGATCCCATTGTTCGAACCATAAAGAACCTGAGCAGCTTGCAATTGCTGAGAAGATATCTGTTTCATATGCTGTCCATAAAGCAAACAATCCTGCAAGGGAATATCCGATCAGATAAATTTCTCTGTCTGCTCCATAAGCTGTTTTTAATTCTGGAATCAGGTCGTTCGTCAACCACTGTAAAGTCTTTAGACCATTTCCCTTAAAATCTTCATTCCCAAAGGCAGCAGGTGCTTTCCATGGGGAAAAATCCCCATTCCAGTCTTCTACCTGAAATGCACATAAAAGAAAATCCTGATCATTGACTGTCTCCATCAGACATTCCCACATATGTGCTATCTCATTTCCACGATGTGGATACATTCCCCATAGGATGATCGGGCCATCGGAGCCATTTTGATCTATATAACATGTTTTGTGTTTTATCTGTAATTTCTGCATAAATACATTGATCTCCATAAATTTTCAACTTTTTGTTGGATGAATTTTACAAAATACTTTTTTGATATTATCACATACTAAGAAACGAGGAGGTTTCGATGCATGAAGGATAAGAAAAAGAAACAAGAACTTACAAACGAAGAAATTGACGAAAATATCTTCGAAATGTGTAATATCTGCTCTACTACGGACTGTACCGGATTGATCCAGGTTGTTCCAAGAACAGAAGCCGACCTTGAATCTTATGAAAAATTGTATCCGTTCCGTCCACCGTTTTTACCTCGCGATGATGATTAAATCGTCATCCATTTTCTTCTGCGACAAGATCTTATGGCCAGTTATGACTGTAATGTCTTGTTTTATTTTCCTCAATTCTTTTCGAATAATTCTTCTTTTATTTTACCAAATATATCGAAAGAATAAAACTACCTTTTTGATGCAAACTATTTTTAAATCATAATAGAAAGGCTGATACCCAAATGAATAAAAAAATCTTAAAACTAGGAATTCTGACTGTAGCAGGTGCTGCCATTGTTGCAATGAAAAAGTCAAAGAAAGAAAAGCTTGTATATTCTTACCCTCAAACAAAAGTGAAAAAATCGGATTACAAAAACACAGAATTAAATAAACAGAAGAAAAATAGCAAAGGAATTTATTACTCCAGTGGAAATTATGAAGCGTTTGCCAGGCCAAAGAAACCAAAAGATATAGAGAAAAAATCTGCCTATCTTGTAGGAAGTGGTCTTGCCTCTCTTGCTGCTGCCTGTTTTCTGATTCGTGATGCGCAAATGTCAGGAGATCATATTCATATCTTAGAGGCATCCAATATTGCAGGCGGTGCCTGTGATGGAGTCGCTGATCCTGATCGTGGGTATATTATGCGCGGTGGTCGTGAGATGGAAGATCATTTCGAATGTCTGTGGGATTTATTTCATAGTATTCCATCTCTGGAACATCCAGAGAACTCTGTGTTAGATGAATTTTACTGGCTGAACAAAGAAGATCCAAATTATTCCTTGTGCCGTGCAACAAATCATCGAGGAAAACCCTCTGAGAACTTTGGTAAATTCAATATCGATGCCAAAGGTCGAAAGCAAATCATGAAGTTATTCTTTACTGCGAATGAAAAGTTATATGATAAAACAATCGAGGATGTCTTTGACGAACACGTTTTTGATTCGGATTTCTGGTTATACTGGCGGACAATGTTTGCTTTTGAAAACTGGCACAGTGCTTTGGAACTGAAATTATACCTACAGCGGTTTATCCATCATATTGGTGGATTGCCTGATTTTTCAGCTTTGAAATTTACACGGTATAATCAGTATGAGTCTTTGATCTTGCCAATGATCGAATATCTGAAACAAAATGGTGTTATCTTTCATTTCCATACACAAGTTACGAACGTGATCTTTTCATTTGAAAATGATCAAAAGGTTGCAAAAAGTATCGAATATATCAAAAATTCTAAAACAAAGATACTTCCGCTGACAAAAGATGATCTTGTCTTTGTGACAAATGGAAGTTGTACCGAAAGTACACTGTATGGAGATCATCACACGCCTGCAAATGGCGATGCAATGATTCGTATCACTGGGTGCTGGAATCTTTGGAAGAATATTGCAAAACAGGATCCTTCCTTTGGTCATCCAGAGAAATTCTGTGGAAATGTTAGTAAAACACGTTGGGAATCTGCGACGATCACAACCAGTGATACAAAGATCATTGATGCGATCACAAGAATCTGTAAACGAGATCCTCTTTCCGGAAAGGTTGTAACTGGAGGTATTGTTTCCTGCGAGGATTCCAACTGGCTGTTAAGCTGGACCGTCAATCGTCAGGGACAGTTTCGAAAACAAAAAGAAGGTGAAATCTGTATCTGGCTATACAGTCTTTTTTGTGACACACCAGGAAATTATATTCATAAGCCAATGAAAGATTGTACTGGAGAAGAAATTACAGCGGAATGGTTATATCATATTGGAATACCACTGGATGAAATCGACGAATTAGCAAAAGATCATGCGAATACTGTACCGACAATGCTGCCTTATATTACCGCATTTTTTATGCCAAGAACCGCCAGAGACCGCCCGGATGTGATTCCTGATGGGTGTGTTAACTTTGCATTCTTAGGTCAGTTTGCTGAAACGCCAAGAGATACAATTTTTACTACTGAATATTCGGTGAGAACAGCTATGGAAGCTGTGTATGGACTACTTGACGTTGACCGAGGAGTGCCAGAGGTTTGGGGAAGTGTGTACGATGTAAGGAATTTGTTGGATGCGAGTGTTCGATTGATGGATGGAGAATCTCTGCTTGATATGGATCTGCCAATGCCAATTGAAAAATTAAAGGGCTGGCTGTTGAAGTTTGTCAAAGATACGGATATTGAAAAATTGTTGGAAGAATATGAATTGATTAAAAAATAAAAGAATAGCCTTGTTATCATGATAAATAAATGGTAACAAGGCTGTTTATTTTAAGTTATATATTACACACTAAAAGAATTTCAAAATATCATCTACATCTTTCCTCTTAGGTTTTGGCGGATTTTCCTTAATATATCCAACAGAGATCACAGATACAACCATCTCTGTCTCAGGAATTTCTAACATTTCTTGGATCTTTTCGCCATCTCGGATCCCCATAACTAAGGTGCCAAGTCCTAGTTCTTTGGCCTTTAAGATAAAGTTTTCATTATGTAATCCAAGATCATAATAACCCCATCCATTTCCACATTCATTATCTGGATTTCCGGAACGATCAAAACCAGATCTGTTCGCTACGAATGTTGTTACAACATAAGCACCTGTTCCTTTTGTATTATTTGCATTAAACTCTGGAAGGCATTCTTTTGCGAATTTTTCTTTCGCTTCTGCTCCTAATACACAATAATAACGAGCTGTCTGTGAATTCTTCCATGATGGTGCCAAAATTCCTGCTTCTACAAGTTGTTTGATCTGTTCTTTTGTTACTTCTTTTGAATCATCGTAAGAACGGATACTTCTTCTACTTTCTAATAATGTCTCAAATTCCATAATGTTTCCTCCGTTTTTATAATGTTAGTCATTACTAACTAATATTACAATACTTAATCTCAACTGTCAATATTTCTAATTTTTGTACTTGTCTAAATATTTCACTGGCACGTGATCCGTCAGCCATACACCATTCTTTGATAAGAAAAACTTATATCCATCCTGATACATTTCTTCTGCGTTCACAGTATATAAAACTGGCTTTCCGTGTCGTTTTCCAACTTTGATCGCGGTTTCTTCATTCGTTGATAAGTGAACATATAGTCTGTTTTTGTGAAGAAGTCCTTGTTCATCAATGGCTGAAACATATTTCTCTCCTGTACCATGCCATAATTGTTTGGGCGGTTTTGCTTCTTTTAATTCTACATCTACAGGAATCGAATGTCCTTGGTTGGCACGGATTTTTGTTTTATCTTCGTTGAATGAATATCTTTGTTTATTATCAGTTCTTACGATTTCCTCAAGGATTTCCATATTGAACATATGCGTTTTGGAAACACCTTTGATTAACTCATCAACCTCTGCCCATCCGTGTTGATCCAGATGAATTCCTGCTTTCTCAGGCTTATGACGGAGGAGAAGACTTACATATTTGCTTGTTCTTGTTAGATTCATTTGTTTCACTTCCCTATTATTTATGTTATTGTAACTCTTCAATTTTGCTCTTATCAGAAATCGCAGTCCAAGTAGCCTCAGGATTCCATGAAGATCTCTTCCTCGTTCTTCTACATCTCGTAAGATTCTTCGAAGAATTCGCTCATCAGCTAACAATAAGATTTCCTCAACTAAAATGACCGGTTTAGGTTCGATTTTAATGATTTCATCAGATCGGTTATGTTGATTATAATCATAGACAGGACATTCAATGGTTTTTCCTGCTTTTAACTGTTTGAGATGCTTTACTAAAAGGTCTGTTTCCAGAGAATCAGGATGATCATAATTGACCGTCACACGCTTCTCATATGGAATTCCATCTTGTCGGTGATAATAATTATCATGGTAAATTACCGTGATATCATCTCCAAAATATTTTTTAACTCTGTTTGTAAAAGTAGATTTCCCGGATCCTGATCCTCCGGCAATCCCAATAATTATACTTTCCATCGCATTTATCTCGTAATACCGAATTCTTCCGGCATAAATCTTGGACAGATATTTTCTGATGTACAAATAACTGTGGATGCAAGTCTTGTACCGATCGCGCATGCTTCTCTTAAAGTCTTTCCATAAGTAAGTCCGATACATACTCCTGAGAAGAATGCATCTCCGGCTCCTGTTGTATCAACAACATCCACCTTTAATGCTGGATAAACACCGCTTTCGCCGTTCTGATCTGCATAAACAGCACCTTCGCCACCCATTGTAACGACCATCTTTGGAATCTTTGCAGATTGGATACGTTCTGAAAGAACTTTAGATAATTCTTCTGCACTCATTTCCTCGTAATCCTCGGAAAACAGGATTCCTGCCTCTTGCTGATTGCATACAAAACATTCGGTTCTTCGGATAAAGTCTCTTCTCTCGATCGCAATGGTCATATTCGATACGATCGCGTAAACTTTCTTCTTATATTTTTCTGCATAATGAAATGTCTTTTTTACGATCTCACGGTCAATATCGATTTCGATTACGATACTATCAGCATCTTTAAAGATTTCATCGCCATGTTCATCAAGGATCTGCTCAATCGGTTTGTGATCTGGTCGTTTGGAAATGGATGCTACCACATCTCCTTCATGATCAAAAACTGCAAGCCATGTTCCCATTCCATTTTTTACTTTTTTCATATATTTTGTATTGACTTTATGACGATCTAATTTGCGGATGACATCTTCACCCATTGCATCATCGTCAACAGAACTTACAAATGTTGGCTCTAATTCTACATTCGCAATGTCTTCTGCAACGTTACGGCCAACTCCACCATGAATCTGTGCGATCGTTCCCGCGTTTCTCCCATATGGGATATAAGGGGATGTAGAAAACCCCTTAATATCTATAAATACATCTCCGATTACTACAATTCCCATCGTGTATTTTATCTCCTTTGTTATCTTTGTCCTTTATCATATGGTATTCCCTCTGCCTTCGGTGCTCTTGATTTCTTAGAGGAAACTGCGAGTACAAGCAAGGAAATATGTTGATTTTCCAGCCCCATTTTTTCCTAGAAGTGCGTGAATCTCACCTTTCTTTAACTGAAGTGTGATATTATCATTCGCAACAATTCCAGGGAAACGTTTGGTAATATTCAGCATTTCAATTGCATATTAAGACATATTATTATTTCCTTCCATTTTTATTATTTGATCATACCCTGACGTTCGTTTAATTTGACAGATACTTTTGGCATCTGGTCTGTGCTGTTGTTAACTTTTCTCTTTCCATCGAAGATCTCAGCAACAAGCTTCTTATAATCGTTAACCCCAAAGTTCTTATTCCACTGTGTTGTATCTTCTGGAAGTCCAACATAGTTCTTAGACATATCATCTTTAGACACCAGTCCTAAGTTCTCAACTTGTCCTACATGATCTTTCCATGTTCCATCAAAGATAATGGAATCTAATCGGGCATTCACTGTTGCTGTCAGGCTCTTCATTGCAGATGTAACTGTCATACTTCATTCTGTTCATCCTTCTCTCCTTTGTAATTTATTATTTCTATTCTAACATATTGAAGTAACTGTAAAATGTAAGTTTGTGTCAATCGAAAAAGAAAAATAGTATAAGAAGTCTTTTCTTGCACCATTTTTCTTTTTGTTAACATTCTAAATGTATTTTATAACATCTCAATAAAAGCTGCCATTCTTGTATTGATCTGTTCAATATCCGCCTGTGAATAATCCGTTTCAACCACTGTATATGGTATTCCTTTTTTATCTTTCACTAATTTCTTAACGATTGCCGTTTCTACATTATATGTATGACACGCCTGAAGAACAAGATCTACAACCCCATCTACATGGAAATCGTCAATCAATTCATCTAACAGATCCATGCGATTTTTATTCGGAGACAGGCAGGAACATCCAATATTTAAATATTTTCTTGCAAGTGCATCATATACATCTGGATTTTCTTCATCTACCATTGCAAGTGGTTTCATTCCCGTACAGTTTTCAAAACATACAACAACCCCGCCATTATCTTCAATCGCACGAATAACTTTCAAGGCTGCTCCTCCAGATGGAGACCCTGTCACAAGGATTCTTGGTTTCTTCCCAATATTCTTTCCTTCTTTGTATTCTTTTTCGATCTTATCTGTTACTGCATTGATCCTGTCCTCAAGACCTTCCGTATTAATATCAAAACTACTTCCGTAAACCGTATTAATGACATCTAATCCATTGACTGGTGCCGGATCATTTGCCATGACATACTGAAGACGTCTTAATGCTTTATTGATTCCATTTCTTAATTTAATCTGATGAAGAACCGCTTCATCTGTAATCGTTGTCTCAAATTTATCTTCTAACACTTTTTTGAAACGAAGTAATTCTTTTTTATATAACTGAATTCCATCTTCTGTCTGACAATTTGGTAATTCTACGACATGAACTGGTTTAAAATCAGCAAGCATTTCATACATCTTTTTCTTTCCGTCACATGTTGTTTCTCCGACAACTAAATCAGAAAAATAGAAAAATGGACATTTATCAGTTTTGGCAAATCCATAACTTGATTTAATCAATGGACATAGATTTCTTGGAAGATCTTTTTCTGCATCCGCAATTGTTTCATCAGATACGGAACATAGTCCGACAACTGCTGCACCCATAGCATTTGGAATCTCTCTTGGCAGATAAGTACAAAATACTCCAACCACTGGAATATCTTTTTCTTTAATTTCTTTGATCGCCAGAAATGAATTTTTCCGCTGTTCTGCAAACTCCTCAAAAATTTCTGGTAACTCTTTCTTTAATTCAACCATTGTTTCAATTTCTCCTTTAAATAAAAATTATCGTTTCTTTTTTTGGATACCTAATACGGCAGCTCCGATTGCTCCTGTGTATTGACATAATGGATCGGTTGCTACTTCTTTAATCCTTAAATGTCTAGCTAATGACTGTTTCATCACATCAAACTGTGCTAGTCCACCTGAGAAAAATACCTTTGGATTCACTGGTGCCAGTTTTTGTGCAAATGCCGCAGTTCTTTGACAAATAGACTCTACACAGCCAAGGACAATATCTTCTGGCGGGATATCCTGAGCCAGTAACCCAACAATCTCACTTTCCGCAAATACAGCACACATACTATTAATCTTTGCAGGCTTGGCATCTTTTACAAAAATATCGATTTTGTCAATCTCACTTTCTACCCGTTTCATTGTCATCTCTAAAAAACGTCCGGTTCCTGCTGCACATTTGTCATTCATTAAGAAATCTGTGACACAGCCAAGGTCATCAATCGTGATTACTTTACTGTCCTGTCCGCCAATATCAATGATCGTATTACAATCTGGATTCATAAAAAATGCCCCTGCAGCATGACAGGTAATCTCTGTAATCTTAAAATCTGCTTGCTCTAACAGATTTCTTCCGTAGCCTGTTGTTACGACTACATCAATCCTTTCCTTTTCATTTATCATATCTAGATAAAGTTCTTCTAAAGATTTCCTTGGACTGATCGATGTTGGAATCATCTTCGCCTTTATGATATGATCATCTTTGAATAAGACAGCTTTTGTCATAGATGAACCTGAATCCAAGCCTAAACTTATCACTTTTTTACGCACTCCTTTTTGATAAAAATTCTTTGTAAATTTTATCATGGAAACATCCTTACTGCAAGAATTCCTTTCGAACTGTATGTGTTCTTTCTATTGTAATAAGAATTAATACCTAAGCCAAATTGGTTGATTTTCTTCTCTTTTTATAAGATAATACCTTTGGCAGATATCCCATTGAGTGAATCTGACCTTGTAATTAAGGAGATTATAAAGTTTGAAACAAAATAGTAGAGGACAGCCGAAAAACAAAGAACACGACAAATAAACCATCTATTAAGGTGGTTTTTGAAAGTAATATAGACACAACATTAATTAGCTAATAAAGATAGGTTCATCTTTGATGACATATCCTCTCTGTTTTAAAAGGTTAAGTGCCTGTGAAGCAGTAAGAACTTTTTCTTTGCTCACAGGACGTGGTTCAAGAAATCCTTTTGCTGTATAAGGCTTTAAATCTGTGAGTATGTGCCAGATAGCGGTCAGGATCATACGACAGATGGCAATGATGGCTTTCTTGTGTCCACGGCGTGCTTTTATACGTCGATAACGAGTTGAAAATTCAGGATGTTTCTTCGATTTGATCAAAGCATTTGCAACCTGTACCAAAACTGGTTTAAAATAAGAACCAGCACGGGAGATCCTAGTCGATTTGATCTTATGATTGCTCTGATCATTGTGGGGACAACATCCAGCCCATGAAACGAGGTTTTTAGCTGTGGGGAAAACAGACATGTCACCTCCGATTTCAGAAAGCACCTGAATAGCAGTCATCGGGTTCTTGTCGAATCCTGGTACGGTTCGGATAAGAGTAAGGATATCTTCGTATTTATCACTGAGACGAAAGATTTCCCGTTCTATTTCAGATTTGTGCATTTCTAATTCATCGATATGGTTTAGACATTGTCTGAGTTTTACCGCTTGTTCTTTGGATACAGCACCATCAACGGCAGCCTGTATTTCTTCAATAGGAGTTTTACATCTGCCATGTACAAAAGGTGCTACATCAAAGGTTTCCCCAGGGTGTTGTAAGATCTGTTCCGTAATGGAACGGGACGATCTGCCAAATATATCAGAAAAAACATCATCAAGTTTTAAATTGGAGACAGTAAGACAGTTATGGGCACGATTCTTTTCACCAGTGATCATACAGGTAAGTTTAAACCGGTATCTTACAAGATCTCTTAATTCACGAATATCAGCAGGTGGGATAAAGGAAGGTTTTACCATTCCACACATGTACAGATCGCAGATCCATTTAGCATCTTTACGATCAGTTTTGTTACCCTTTTGAGGTTTCGTATATTTTGGGTGGGAAAGGGTAACCCAGATGTTATTTTTTTCTAAGATATTAAAAACAGGGATCCAGTACTTACCAGTAGATTCCATACAGACATCGGTACAGTCATATTTAGCAAGCCAATGACACAACTCCTGCAGGCCTTTAGTAAAGGAAGAGAAGCGAGCTTGCTTGTATACAGTACGTTTATTGGAATCAGTGATACCGATACAGGCAAAGATCCATGTTTTGTGGACATCAAGGCCACAACAGTTATTTTTTAAGATTTTAAAAGACAATAAGAATACCTCCTGAAAATTTATAGTTATAAGACTGACGGTGACTGGTCATCCGGCAAAATCGAGTCGACTTTGGAAGAGATAAGTTTACGGGCTATGGTAGTGCGCCAATCATTGATGCCTTAAACAGATGACCGACAACAAATAAATATGCGAGGTCGCCGCTATACAGCCCCGCCACTCACCTCCACGTGTTCTGTAGTATGTCAGTCTTATAGATAAATAATATCAGAGGTAATGAGAATAAAAAATAAAAAGTAAAAAGTGAAGGTTAACCAATATGTTTCATGACACATTGGTGCCTTGCGCAGAAAGGCGGAATATAAATATGAAAAAATTAACAAGACAGGAGAAACACGAACAGTGTATGCGTGAAATCCGTGGAACACTGATCGTTGTTTTGATCTGCTGTGCTTGGCATATTGCCAGTGCATTTTTATTAAATGGTACTAGTCTTTATTTTCTAGGAATGCCAGCATGGTTTAGCGTATCAACTTTCGGAACGATCATACTTTCTTTGATCGGTGTCTGGTACTTATTAAAACATGTATTTATTAACTTCGATTATGATGATGAAGAGGAGGAAGAAGAATAAAATGTCAGCAAATCAGAAAATCATTCTTATGATCTTTATCGTTTACCTCATTTTAAATGCCGCGATCGGTATCATTTTTAGTAAACGTCAGAATAAAAAACAGCATACTTCTTCTGAGAAAAAATTCTTTATCGGTGGAAGAAATATGAATGGACTTCTTTTAGCAATGACAACCATGGCAACTTATACTTCTGTAAGTTCCTTTATCTCCGGACCTGGAGCTGCTGGTCTTACTTACGGATATGCACAGGCATGGATCGCTACCGTACAGGTTCCGATTACATTTCTGGTACTTGGGGTTCTTGGAAATAAATTAGCTTTAGTTTCAAGAAGAACCGGTGCCGTTACTGTTGTCGGTTATTTAAAAGCTCGTTATAAAAGTGATGTATTAGTTATCGTAACCAGTTTACTTATGGTTATCTTCTTTATGGCACAGATGATCGGACAGTTTACTGGTGGAGCAACTTTGATCTCTTCCATCACAGGACTTGATCATGTCGTTTCTTTATTGATCTTTGGTGCAGTTGTTATCATCTATACATCTTTCGGTGGTTTCAGTGCTGTTGCGATCACAGATACGATTCAGGGAATCATCATGTGTGTCGGTACATTTTTACTTTTATTCTTCGTATTAAAAGCTGGCGGTGGACTTGCTGGTATTGATGCTGGACTTGCACAGAATCTACCTGGTGTATATGATGATCTATTTTCAAAATATAGTCCCGGAACTTTGCTTAGTTTCTGGATTCTTGTAGGATTTGGTACTCTTGGACTTCCACAGACCGCTGTTCGTTCTATGGGATTTAAAAATACAAAGAGTCTTCATTCTGCAATGTGGATTGGTGCGGTTACTTGTAGCTTTATCATCGTTGGTATGCATATGGCTGGTACATGGGCAGGTGCACTGGTAGATACAAAGAATCTTCCAACTTCTGATTATTTTATTCCGTATATTGTTCAGAAGATCATGCCCGTTGGATTAGCTGGAACATTCCTTGCAGCACCTATGGCTGCTGTTATGTCTACTGCTGATTCTCTTTTGATCCTTGCTTCTGCAGCAATTGTAAAAGATCTGTGGCGTAACTATGTTGTCAAAGATGATCCTGTGAAAATTAAATCTTATAACAAAAATGTTGGAAAGATGAGTACACTTGTTACATTTGCATTCGGTGTGATCGTCATCTTACTTACGATCAATCCACCTGATATCATTTTCTTCCTGAATCTGTTTGCTTTGGGTGGTCTGGAATGCAGTTTCTTCTGGCCTTTAGTTGGTGGATTGTTCTGGAAGAAAGGAACAAAACAGGCAGCCGTTTTTAGTTCTATTGGAGCAGCGATCACTTATGTATTTTGTTACTATAATGTACAGATCGCAGGAATCAATGCCGTTGTATGGGGACTTCTTGCCGGTGGAATCTTGTATTTTGTAATAGGAAATATAACTTGCAAAAATGGACTTGATGAAGATATTATTAAGAATTGTTTCTAGATTTTGGATTACTTGAATTCGAAACATATCAATAAATAATATAATAAAAAGCCTCTGTGTGATGTTTCAAACTTTTTATTAACATCATACACAGAGGCTTTTGGTTTATTTAATTTTCTTTACTTTAGAAAAAGCTCCATATATCTTTTTCTTTCCAGACGTTTTTACAGCTCGTACTTTATAAGATCCATTCTTTGGTGCTTTCTTATACTTATAACTTGTTTTCTTGGTCGTTGTTACTCTTACCCATTTTTTACCTTTAAAACGATATACCTGATAGGAGGTTGCACCGCTTACTTTCTTCCACTGTAACTGAACTGTTTTCGAAGATCTCTTACATTTGCCCCAAGTTACTTTCCCAAGGGAAGTATCTGTTACCGTTATCGTAATCGTTTTGGCAAACGATGGAGCTTGTTTTGGTGTGATCGTAACACTTGTTTTTCCAGCTTTTAACCCTGTTATTTTACCAGAAGCCGATACTTTACATATCGATGGAGAAGAAACTTTGTATTTCATTTCACTTGAAATCAATGGTACATTGACAAAATGATTGTATATACTATAGGAAATATTTTTAGAAGTTCCATTCTTTAAACTAAATGAATTTATTGGATTTACTGAAAATAAATATCCTATCTGAGCTTTTGTAACTTCTATATTAGTTGTTGCAGTGTTGTTTTTGTAAGAAGATTCTTCTGCTGCATCTACAGCGGCTGTTGAAAAGTTCTGTACCCAGTAACATATGCCATTTACCTTAACCGCTCCAACACCAATTCCAGTATATCTATCTGTAAGAATATTAGCTCTATGTCCATCTGAATTCATCCATGAAGTCATGACGGATCTGCTGCTTGTCTGACCTGCAGCAATATTTTCTCCACTCATAATATATCCAAGTTTGCTATCGTAACATACGCTATAATAAAATCTTCCTGATGGACGTATATGAGAAAATGCTATTGCAAGTTCAGCCGCACGAATCATAGATCCCTTGATCATACGACGATCCATGGTAAGTGCTTTTAATCCTTTCTTCCTTCTTTCACTATTGACTCTTTTTACAATATCAAATGCTGCTTTATAATCGTATGTTACTTTAATCGGCAGCTTCTCCATCCTCATATAAGAACCATCTTCGATTTTTTGTAGTCCATTTAACCCTTCAATCACTGATTCTGCTGGAAATGCTTGTGCTCCAACATATATTACAGAAGCTGGAATCCTCACTTTTTTAATTTTTGTTCCATAAAAAGCAAGACTTCCTATCATCTGTAACGTATTTGAAAATGTTACGGATGTAAGGCTCTTGCAATTGAAAAATGTCTGGTATGCAATTTCGTTTAAATTCTTTGGAAAATTGATGGTTGTCAATGCAGAGCACTCCCCGAAACATCCATCTCCCAAGGAAGTTACGCTATCTGGAATTTTAATCTGTTTTAGTGATGAACAATAACCAAATACAAGCCCATCCAGCTTCTTTATATTATTTCCCATAGATACGCTTGTTAATGAAACACATTTATAAAACATCCTATATGGAATTGTTGTAAGTCCATTTCCAAAAGTTACTGTTTTTAACTGTGTACACTTTTCACAGATATAATAACCTGCTGACCTTACAGAATTCGGAATATTCAGGCTTGTAATAGTAGCACCCGCAAACGCTCCTTCACCAATTGTAGACACACTCGTTGGAATCACTATTTTTCCAACCCTTGCATGATTCAACGCATTCTTTCCAATTTCTTTTACTGAATTTGGAATCTGATAAGATGCAGCCTGCTTTCCAACTGGATATAAAACCAGTTTTGTTTTATTTTTATTGAATAAAACTCCATTACTTGTGCTATAAGAAGGATGCCCGGATGCTACTTCAATCTTCTGAAAATCATAACATTCAAAAAATGCAAGTTCTGAAAAAGTTTTTAGCGTTGCTGGAATTGTAATATTTTTGATCGCACATCTTTGGAATGCATAATCTCTCATTGTTGTTAATTGAGATGGAATAGTTACATTCACAAGTGCAGAGCAATTCGCAAACGCTGCCCTATCTAACACTTTTAATGAAGTTGGCAATGTTGCACTTGTAAGTTTATCACACTCCAAAAATGCAGCTTCACCAATCTTTGTTAATGTCGATGGAAATTCTATCTCAGAAAGATTATAAAACTGTGCAAATGCATTTTTCCCAATCTCTGTAATACCCTTTTCCAAAATGATTTTTTTAGCTTGATTCTGATATTGTGCTAAATCATTTCTATTATCATAATTCCCAACAACCTTACCTCTTCCGCTGACTCGAAGTGTCTGGGTATTTTCATCCCATGTATAAGTCATGGAATCTACACTGGAAGCTTTTGTAGCACCTTTGCCTTTCGCTTTTGAGGATGTGCTGATGTGTTTGCTTTCAAAGGTATAACCTATTGGTTTTGTCGATTGCTTTTTTGATCTGTCATGTAATGATATTTTTGTTTCTGTTCTTAGATTGTCTGCTGCCGATATGGAAATTGGCTAAAATGCAGTTGTGGCAACTAGTGCCAATGATAGAAAAATGGTTGTTAGTTGTTTCTTTATCATACTTTCCCTCCTTTATAATTCGTAACTTTCCAATATACTTTCCTCATTATTTGTATGAAAATGATAAGTTATAAAATCAAATAAAAGTAACTCAGCAAACGTATTAGAATCAAAGAAATGAGGATCTCCCGTAACTTGTGCTACATATACAGCAAGCCTCTCTTTTTTACTACAAAAGACTGGAAGTTTTGTTATTCCATGTTCTATATGCTTTAAAAGTACCTTCCAAAATATGATTCCAAAATATCCATCCAGTCAAGCAGTTCAAACTTGCTGCTCTTTAATGCTTTCTCCATTCGATTCATAGAAATACTTAAAAGTCTTGCTTGTTCTTCAACATCAGAAATTAATTTCTCTACAAGTTTCTTAAATTCAATTGTTACACCTCTATATTTACCAGTAATATTGATTCGTTTTACTTGAAATTCACCTAAACTTTCTGGTACCAAAATATCATCAAATACAGTGTGAATCGTTGGAAAATATTCATAGAGATACACTTTATTCTTTTGGAAATTTTCCTGAATCAGTGCAAATGCGTCATTTTGTGTCCTTCTCTCAGCGATTTCCCGATATATTTTGTAAACTCTGTCAGGTAATTGTTGCATCCATTTTTCTGTTCTTTCTTCCGGTTCTATATCAAAGATAACTAACTCCTGTTTTGCTTCCATAAAAACATCCAAACGTGTTGCATTGTATCATAAAGACATCATAGCTTCAATTTTTGTATCTTTATCTGACTTTGAACGATGAAACTTTTTGGTGGTTTGATCACAGGCACAGCCAGTGGATTTTCTCTGCGGTTTTGCCTGCAAAGCTAAATTCTGGCTCTTTGAATTTTAATATTACATCTTTTATTATTTGATTTCTATGAAATTTATCACACACTGATAAAATTCACTTGATTTCCATGCATCTTTATAACATCCAAAAGATCCGTAAGTTTCATCCAGATCGTCGCTGTATTATCATTTGGATGTACTGCAATATATTCGTATTCTTTCAGATCTTCATCAAAAAAGACTGGAACCACACATTCTTTATCATTCAAAATACCTAATGGCGAAACAGATCCTGGTTCGATATTTAAATATTTCATTAAGCGCTCAGCTGAAGCAAAACTAAGTCTAGAACTTCCAATCTCATCTCTTACTTTCTTAAGATCTGCCTGCTTGTCTTCTCGAATGATCACAAGAAAATGGTGTTTTCCACTACCATCTCTTAAAAATAAATTTTTCGCTCCTATGCCATTTTCATGATTCCACAGATCAGAGTCTTCGATTTCATCCACTGTGTAGACAGCTTGATGCTCAAACATTTCGTATTCTATATTTTGCTCATTTAAGGTATCTAAAACGATTTTTCTATTTTTATTCATTTTGCTAATGCTCCTGTTCGCCTTTCCATTTCTTGTTTTAATTCGTCTAAAAAATCATTTAAATCATCTTTTGAGATTACTTTTAGTTTTATCATATTCCAAATTATATCGACAGCTGTTGTTTTCCTTACTTCTACTAGTACACCTGGATGTCGTCGATCATTTTTGAAAATACGACCAAAAATAAATGCTATACGGCCCAACTCTAAATATTTGCGGCATTCAGAATCCCTCCTTCTTGAGAAAATTCTATAATTAAGTGTGCATTATCTCGAATAAGTTGTTTAAAATACATCATGACTCTGAATATCCGTGAACTTCCCATGTATAATCTGGTAACCAGCAAATAGCATCATGAAATCCACCTGTTTCATCTGGTGTTTCAATATATACCTTTACTTTTCCATCTGGATACATCATATTCTTTCACTCCTTACTTCTGTGCAGTTCATCTTTATGATATTTTATCACAATTAAATTTCTACCACAATGAAAAAGCCACTGTAAATATTACAATGACTTTTCTGCTTATTTTTTTATGAAGGCTATAATTTAAATGATTATTTTGTTTAGAATTTTTGGAACAATTTGTTCTTATTTGTACAATTTATTTTGTAAACTGATTTCTTAATGCCCCTGGGACCTTAATATTTTTCTGCGTGACAGCAAACAGACCGTCTCCACATGAAAGGACAGCTCCCTATGAATTTCAGATTTTTGGCTTAGTACTAGGGAACATATCCACGAACCTTTTAACAATAGGTCGGAGCTATCGTTAAAAAGTATACCTTATTACCATCCTGCATTCATTGCATAAAAAATCACGACTACTTGCATTATCATTATTAATGGAACACCAACAGTGAAATAATCTTTCTTAGTCTTATGACGCAATAAATACATTGCCAATAAACTACCAATCGAACCACCAACAAAAGCTAAACCAAGTAACGTTACAATTCTAATTCTTGAACGATGCTCAGCTGCATTAACTTTATCAATTGCATAAGCTGCGAACGCTATAAAATTGATGACCGCTAAATATATCAACAATATTTTATATTTTGCAAAAAATTCCCAAAATGCTAGTGTTATGTGATCCGTATGATGCCCCTTTACCATCAATAATATTATGACTTGTATCACAAACACACATGCGATAAACACTCTCGACATCATATTATCTTTGACAGCCTTGCGATCAAACAGTAATATTGCAAGCAATATACCGGCCGATCCGCCAATTAAAGACCAGCTAGTTAAAATAGCATCAACTTGTCCGTTTTCAGTATGTGAGTACAAAAACATATTAAGCAGATACATAAAAAATCCAATTATATTAACTCCAATAAGGTAGTATTCAAATATTCCTAAATTCATAATCTGTATCCTCTTTAGTGTCTATTCTTGAATGTATGATATTCTATCACGATTGGAACATCATACTTAAAAACTGCACCTTTTCTATAATTTGTGTTACTATTTATTCTCACACTTTCTACCGAGCCGTCCTTTTTTATCCAACCAGTTGTAAGATTATTTATGGGTTGAACAGAAATATTGATAAATCCCAGATTTGAAAGTTTCTTATGAACATCCATATAATTCAATTTTCATAAATTTCCATGTGTAAACGAAATTGTGATTTCTCGTTTTTCGTGGTAAGTAATGACCACCTCAGAATCATAAGGATACATTTCCTGTTGTGAAAAAACTGTAGTTCCATTAATCAATACACTTTCTACTTCTCCATCTTTAAAAATAGAATTCACATAAATATCTTTTTGAGACTTAAGATGTATATTCTTGAATGCTTGATTATACAGTCTATTTTCCACTTCTCTGTAGTTTTTGCCTACCAGTTGCTGTGTACTATAACCAATTGGCACCTTCTTCCTAGATGTGAAGAACGCCTTCATTCTTATTTTTCGAAGTTCTGATTTTTCCTTTAATAAAACTGATTTATCCTCGCGATCAAAGGCATCTCTATATGTAAATTGTTCACTGGAATAAGAGTGTGGCTCTTTTGTCTCGCTAGTATCTGTATGGTCATCATCATTTTCGTCCACAATCGAATATTCATGATTCCCAAAATATCTATGAAGTTTCGTGCCACAACATTCACATTTCCAATCATCATACTCTTCTCTTCTACCTGCTCAAACTCATCTGATGTATATTCACGATGAAGATGAGCACCACACTCTGTACATGTCCAATCGTAATTATACTCTGAATATCCCCATTGATCTTCCAAATTAGCATCACAATTGGGACAACATATTTTATCTTCTTCCACAACACTATAATCATCATCCGAGTAACTATGTGTCAGTTTTGCTCCACATGATGAACACTCCCAATCATCATCATATGCATTGAAACCGAACTGGTTATTTAATATTGCTCCACATTCAGGACAGGTAAAATGCTTACCATCTATAATTTCATCCTCATTTATTCCATTTGTATGCCCACATTCTGTGCATGTCCATGCTCCAAGCGATGGATCGAATCCATCTTGATAATTTAATGTAGCTCCACAATTAGGACAAAAATATTCATCCATTTCTCTTACCTCCACCTGTCATTTGCTTTTTAGTAACTACTTTTCAGCTATAAATGACAATTTTGTCTCGTGTATATTCTTCAAACGTATTATCAACTTCGGCAAATACAACATTCATTTCCTCATATATCTTTCCTATTACATAAGCATCTCTCATCGCAGGTTTCTTCATGACTGCCCATTTCAGCTGAGAATATGAATACTTCGTAAAAGCAATCCACTGAGCGTAATTGATTGCCATAGGGTTTTCAGTAAAGGCAACCTTTCCGGCATTCACAGCTGTTGCCGCTGAATGCCCTAAAAATAACATTGTAGCTAACTTTGGATGCTTTTCTCTATTTAATGAAACTGGAATAGAATCCTTTATTGCATGACCTTCGTTAATTCTTTTGAACGCATATCCCATTCGAACAATTACTTCAACAAGCATTGTTGGAATCGACATTGAACAGAAGTGAATAAAGTCATATCCCTCGTAATACATTCCCTGCACTATTTCAGCAATGGTTTGATCATATTCACCAATGTTCCCAAATTGGAGCAGATTGAACATACTCATAAACGGTGCCGGCAATCCCATTGATGTAGTGACATCTGATTTAAAATGAGCAATCTGCTTTGCCAGAGCCCTGAAGATTTCTGTTTCTTTTCTATCAGCATAATTCTCCATTACCTGGCTAACTACCTTACCCGTCTTATCTATGGTTGTCATACGGCCAGTTAATATATCAGCAACTCCAAAAACAAATCCTAGAACCGGATCATGTCCTAACTGCAGTAATCTGTGATAGTAAGCAGATAAACCTTCAACACGAATTGTTGTATGGCGATTATCCTGTGCATCAAATGGAACCTTGCTTTCTTTCGAATTAGCTAGTTTTTGCATTTCTTCTTCAGGGAACTTTCTATCAAAATAATCTCTAATATAATTAGACAGTGGTCCTGCTTTTAACCCTTCTGGTGTTTTTTCAGGAATACCGACCATCAATATATCCACAGCTGCTCCAACCATTCCGGCAAGCGCTCCGATTGCCACATCAACTTTATCAAGATGATGTATTTGATTAAACTCTTCATTCATCAATCGAACAGCCTCTTTATTCTGTTGCAGTTCTTCCTCTGTGAATATAGATTCTATCTCACACTCGCCCACAACAAACTTATCTGCCTCTTCTAGAATCTCGTTCCAAGGACGCACGACCACTACTCTACGTTTGTTCAATGGTGCTACAGAATCTTTCCTTTGCGGTAAATCGTACCCTCTACTTTTCAAGATTTTCTCTGCAGCAGAAGTATCAAATTGTGATGCCTGCTTTCTTTTCTCTTGGATTTCTTTTAACATCATATCGTGATGTACAAGTACATTATTTATTTCTTGCTCCATGCTTCTGCTTTTATCCTTCATTATCAGATTCACCACCTTCGCTTGACTCCACAAGTGCATCACATAGGGAACTGTTTAATTTTTTCAAATACTCATTTTCTTCGGATAAGTCCCTATAGTCTTGAATCTGAGCATCTTGTTTCTGAATTGCATCCTTCTGAAGATTCTCTACTTCTTCATGACGCTTTTTCTCTTTCCGTCTTTTTCTCCATTGAATAAAATTAGTCATTCCCAGGGCTGCCAGGAGACCTAATATACCAACACTCGCTTCTTTCGGATGTTCTTCTATTCCGTTTACGAAATTATCAAATATATTATTCGAATTGTTTTGCATTCCTAATTCTTCGTTCTCCTGTTCCATCTGCACACCTCCGTTATGATGCTATTCCTAAATCTTTCTGCAAATCCGTTATTGCTCTTTGAAGTAGGATGTTTAGGCTTTGCAGATAATCCATTCGTTCTTTGTCTGCATCAGCTTCTTCTTTTAAAGCTTTAATAATTGCATCATGTTTACTTAAAGCTTCCTTATAAAGTCTCTCTTTTTCTTGACGTAATTGTTTGTTTTTCAGATGTGAGACAACTCCTACACCAACTCCTCCAAGGACGGCGACTGGTGCAGCAAGTACAAAAACTCCGGCTACCATTCCACCACCTACAATACCACCAGCAGCAGCGAGGCCAGAGGTTATTCCTGCGGCTGAGAGTCCCACAACTGAGCCCAAACCATACAAAGCAGCAAATGAACCTACTCCTCCAATACCTGCACCAAGTGCCCCAGCTAACACTTCTGGAATCGCACTTTCCCTTATTGTTCTCTTTTTATCATTAACAGCAGCAGCCTCATTCACCACATTAACAATGGATTGAAGTGATTCTACGCTCTGAAAATTCATATTTTTCTTTTTGGTAATATAACCTTTTTGATGGTTGCTCATCACTTATCCCCCTTCCTCTTATCTGTAGCCATAACTGCTTTTGCTAACCATCCTCCGACTGCAGCACCCACAATCGGTGTTCCTACAAAAGGAACTGCCATTGCACCTGCTACAACTGCTCCAACTGCTCCTGCAGTCTTCATCCACTCTTTGGAAACAGTCTCCCTTGTTGCAGTACCTGCTAATATTGATGGAGACATTAAGTTTGCTTTCTCAAGCAATTCATTATAATCAGCCTTCGAATAATTTTCCGGATGATCAATTAGCATATCTAGGAGAATTTTAACCATCTCTGTTTCCTCCGGATGCTTTACAATCTCTGCATCAATCACACTTCTCATAGCAATATACTGTGTCTTCGTCAGTTTGTTTCTTCCACTTTCGATATTATTTATCGTCTGACGGGTAACACCAATCTGTTCACCAAATTCAGATGCAGTCCACCCAATAGCCCTACGAATCAATAATAAATTATCTTGCATTCTCTGAATCTCTACCATTGATATATCCTCCTGTTGAAAATATAATATTGCTTGACAATATATTTGTCAATGTACATTGTATTTTCAACAAAAATAACCTCACTACCAAGAATTTCTTCTTAGTAGTGAGGACAGTTCACTCAATATATTTATCTTAAAATATTGATTTCCATCTTTGCCTTAAAGCAGACCACAAACTTATCGTCATAGATCTGTATCTGCTCGATGTATTTTCTAACCAATTTATCATCATACTCTGTTATCTGAGTATCCTGTGTTTTAACGTATGCTGCCAGTTCATTGATTCGTTGTCTGGTACCTTCAGTCTGAGCATGCTTTACCAAAAGCAACTGTTTATTCTGTCTTAGTTCTTCCATTTCATCAGCACATTTTGAATAGTCTTTTTTGCCATGTACCAATGCCAAGAGTTCCTTCTGCTTTTCTGCAATGGTCTTGTTAATTTCCTCGATTTCATCAGAATTGTCTTGGCTGATAACTTCCAGAATATTCTCTTCCAGAATAGCTATCACATCTATAAATGCTAACATAAGAATGAACTACACGGCATACAATTTCCCTGCATCCGTTGATTCAGAAGATTGCCCTTTCAGAAACAAAACCTTCGGTCACAGCCTGCCATACTTTGCTTGATTCTCTGCAAAAAATATGTCTGATGCATGGAACGGAAGTCAGCTATTATAAAAAACTGTTTCAGACAGTCGGGAATATCATACGGATGATGGAAAAAGATGATCTGACCAAGTACCTGCTGTTTCTTGAGGATGTCTTCCTATATATGGAGAAATACCGTTACAGGAAAGGTATGAAAGAGATTATCCTGGAGATGAAGCAGCTTTTGAAAGGGAATGAAAACGGTAGTGCTACCGACCGTGCATTATTACTGGACTATCAGGCATGTATGGAAACAAAGCCGGAAAAAGCCATCAAACTGGAAAAAGAAGCCCTTGCACAGATCAAAGAAATCACAGAGGACAATGCCCACCTTGTCTCCAACCTTCATGCGAATCTGGGCGGTCTTTACCGCATGAATGATCAGGCAGAGCTTGCAAAAGAACACATGGAAAAAGGGTATCTTCCTGCTTGAGCAGTACCAACTGCTTTATACCAATGACAGCATTCCCCAGATCAACAATTATGCTGCCTTATTGACAGAAATGCAGGAACCAGAGTGGGCAATGTCGGCTCTCCAGAAACTGGCACAGATTATCAAAGACTATAATTCGGATCACTGTCTGGATTATGCCCAGGTGCAAGAATCCATGGGAAATATCTGCCTGATCACAGCAAATATCTCACAGGCTAAAACACATTTCAAAAAAGCGATGAAAATTTATGAGGATGTCTTGGCAGATGAGCCAGATTTGATTGAAGAAAAATATCAGGAAATTCGGGAACTATGTCCACAAGTCGGCATTGCACTAGCAAAAAACATATTAGCTTCCAAAAATAAATAAGCATAATTATACGGCGGACATCATTGCCCGCCGTTATATTGGCTTTTTCCCACTTTTGGGAGAAAGTCTTTACCTTCACTACAGAAACATTATGACATTTCGTCAAACCTCATCTCATTAAAACAATCCTTTCACAGCAGGATAAATCTGACGAAACTTTTGATATTTCTCCTCATATTTTGCTACCAGCTCCATATCTGGATCGATGGTATCAACTACTTTTATCATTTTCTCTGCTGCCGCTTGTACATTTTCATACTCGCCACAACCTACTGCCGCTAACATAGCACCACCGTATCCCGGCCCTTCTTCGCTTTCGATCACATCCACTTTCAAATTCATAACATTTGCAATGATCTTTTTCCACAGTTGGCTCTTTGCACCACCGCCACAGATTTTTGTTCGTCTAATGGGAATATTCAAACTTCTCACGACTTCTAAAGAATCACGTAATCCAAAAGCAATTCCTTCCAGTACAGCCTGAGTCATTTCTTCTCTTCCGGTGTCCATGGACATTCCGATAAACATCGCTCTTGCATCCGGATCATTGTGCGGAGAACGTTCACCCATCAAGTACGGCAGATAAAATATCTGGTTCTCACCCAGTTTCGTAATATTTTCCTGCTCTTTATCAAACTCTTCAGTTTTTAAGATTTCTTCCATCCACCATTTGTTGCAGGAGGCTGCGCTTAACATGCACCCCATAAGATGGTATCCTCCATCTGCATGATCAAATGAATGCAGTGCATTGTTCTCATCTACCCGGAAATCTTTACTGGAAATAAAGATTGTACCTGAAGTACCCAGAGAAATATTACAGCCACCTTCACCAACGGTTCCTGTTCCCACAGCAGCCGCTGCGTTATCGTCTGCTCCTGCAACAATTTTCACATTGATTGTAAAGCCAAATTCTTCTGCCAACTCTGTTTTGATGCCGCCTACCACTTCGTAACTTTCAAAAAGTGCAGGGAGCTGCTCTTCTCTAACATCACAGATTTTCATCATTTCTTTAGACCAGCAACGATTTTTCACATTTAGCAACAATGTTCCGGAAGCATCCGAATAATCTGTACAGAAACACCCACTCAATCTATATGCAAGATAATCTTTTGGCAACATGATTTTATCAATTTTCGCAAAGTTATCCGGTTCATTTTCCTTTAACCACAGTATCTTTGGTGCAGTAAACCCAGCAAACGCAATATTCGCCGTGCATTCAGACAGTCTTTCTTTCCCTATTACTTCGTTTAAATAGTTTGTCTCCTTTACAGTTCTTCCATCATTCCAGAGAATTGCCGGTCGGATTACTTCATCATTTTTATCAAGAATCACCAAACCTTGCATCTGACCACCAAAGCCAATACCAGCAATCTGACTCTTATCACACTCTGCAGTCAGTTCTTTGATTCCGCCCCTGGTCTGTTTCCACCAGTCTTCTGGACTCTGTTCACTCCAACCCGGCTTTGGAAAGTAAAGCGGATATTCTTTTGAAACAATTTTGTGAATTTTCCCATCCTGATCCATCAGCAGCAATTTCACTGCTGATGTACCAAGATCAATACCTATGTACAGCATTTCGTATCCTCCTTTTTATCTCCATGGATTTTCTGTTGGATATCTTACTCCTTTCGGCTGATTATAACCGATTTCTTCTACCGAAACACCAACATACTTGAAAACAAATGGGCAGACCTCGCCCTCGGTGTGTGGCTATCTCTCGTGAGCCTTGTTCCGCTGCAAGTGTCGGTTATAAAACTCCAACGCCTTGACAACAAAATCCGTTTCCTGCCCTCTGGGAACAGTCTTGGGAATGAGCTTGGTTATCCTCTCGTCACGGAAAGCAGGTTTTTCCTTCTGGTTGGGCTTTTCTTCCTCCATAATGGACTGGATAACCTCGGAAGTAAGCTTGCCGTCTTGGTTATACTTCTTCATTTTGATAGCCTGTGCCAATGACGGGGTAGCATCGTTGTACTCCATTGCTTCAAGCAGGGTGTATTGCTGTTCCTCGGTCAGATAAGAAACCTCAACCGCAGGACGAAAAGCAATCTGCCTTTCATCTACCATTTGCAGGATTTCGGGAACAAGCTCCGTTAGACGGATATAGCGGCGTATCTGGTCTTTGCTTTCTCCAACAAGTTCTCCTAATTCCTCATCAGAACGCCCTTTTGATAAATTAGTCGCCAATGGCGACGCATTTTCTTTCGGGGGTCTGCCTGCCTGTCGTTTCATAGCTTCCAACCGCATTTTATACGCAAACGCTTTCTCACTCGGCAAAATAACAGAGCGTTGGAGATTACTTTCCACCATAACAATAATGGCTTCGTCACGGGTAAGCTCTTTGACCTCGCATTTCAGCGTTTCAAGTCCTGCAAGTTCACAAGCCTTTTTTCGCCTGTGACCACTGATAAGCTCATACCGTCCGTCCTCTTTTAAGCGAACTGTCGCAGGGGTCATTACACCGTTTCGCTTGATGCTCTCAACAAGCTGCTCCATATCCTCGTCCATTAAAAACTTGAACGGGTGGTCTGGAAACTCGTCAATCTCCGATATGGGAATATCCCTTATCTTAGAGAGCTTTGCTTCCGCACGACTTTCGTCCGTTTGGAAAAGGTCATCGTATGCGGTCAGCTCGATTTTGGTTTCTCTGCTTCTCGCCAATCTCTGCCACCTCCTTTCCGAACTGCTCGTAGGCTGCGGCAACCTTGCCGCTTTTGTCGTAGGCAAAAATACTTTTGCCCTCTGCGGTAGCTTCCACCGCACGGATAGAATGAGGTATCTCGGTATCAAATACCTTGATTTTCTGACCGTATGCACTTTTGACCGTTGCCGTAATTTCCTTAGTAATATTGGTACGGGGCATTACCATAGTCATTAAGATACCGTCTATCCGCAGCTTTGGGTTGATTTGCCGCTTGACCATTGATACGGAGCGAAGCAAAAGCTCCAGACCTTTAGCCGAGAGATAGTGGGGCTGTGTCGGGATAATCACGCTGTCAGCCGCCGCCAGAGCATTGATGGTTATCATACCTAAGCTCGGCATACAGTCAATAAGCACATAGTCGTAATTCTTTTTAACCTCATTGACATAGGTTTTCAGCACACGCTCACGGCTCATTGCATTGATTAGCCTTACCTCGAAGCCCGACAGCTCAATGTTTGACGGAAGCAGGTCAACGCCCTCGCTGTGGTGGATAATACCCTGTGAAACATCAAGCGTTTTATCGTCTATGATGTTCTGCATCACAGTAGAGAGCGTTATGGGAATATCGTCTGGTCTGTTATAACCCAGAGCCATCGTGAGATTTGCCTGTGCATCGGCATCAATCAGCAGGACTTTTTTACCCTGCTGCACCAGACTTACACCCAGATTGACCGCTGTGGTTGTTTTTCCGACACCGCCTTTCTGGTTAGTCA
>OLRC01000103.1_pt1 | contig 59088 bp, 53 predicted proteins | sample 1672081 | NCBI WGS metagenome assembly OLRC01 (sample SAMEA3136643, study PRJEB25190) | human gut metagenome | biome: human gut; feature: human-associated habitat; material: faeces | place: Austria | collected 2013
AATTTTTTTTAAAATTCATTTGGCATCTATTTTAGAATAGATGCCTTTTCTCCATTTTAAGCACTTTTTACTTCTGTTCCCCTGGAATCAAAGTATTATTCTACAATAACAAAATAAAACCTGTATAATTATATCAAATGATATTTATACAGGTTTTTTATTACCAATCTAATTTTTAAAATCCAAAAAATTCATACCAACGATTAACAATCTGTGCCCTATTAGCACAAATATATTTTTGAATTTTCTTCAAATCACTTTTAGGAATATTTCCTTTATTATGTTCTAAAACAATTTCATTTCTTTTTATCCAAAACTTTGTTGAATTATTTGATGGTTTTCCCTTAGAAACATGAATATGAATAGGTTCTCCATTTTCATTTGAATAGAAATAAAATGTATATCCCAAAAAATCAAGCAATACTTTAGGCACTATAACCAACGCTCCTCTCTTTAGCTATCTCCCAAATCAAAAAACTATTATTTCTTATATATTCTTGCATCCACAATAGTTCATCCTCATTAAATCCACTAGTTTTATATATTCGATTCTCTGGTAAACTTCCTTCAGCAAACTCAAATCCATTTTGATTTTCTCTTTCAAAATAAAATGTTATAATATCAAATCCATCTCTGTCCTCTTCAATATCAGAAAATGTTAATCTTATTCCATCCACTGTACTGTAATAATTTTTCATTTTCTAGCACTCCTTTCTAATATATAATATCCTTACACTTTAATATTATCATACATAAATCATAATATTCAACTTTGATTCCCTAGGAATCAAAGTTGATATGTACTAATATTTCATCATCCAGTGAAAGCAATATTCACTGGATGATTTTCTTATTAACCTTTATTCCCTAGGAACATGAGTTAAATTAAAATGCTATCAAATATGCTCTATTTGTTAATCTCTCTGTCGGGTCAACTTTTTCTTCATTCACAAGTTCAACTATCTCTGAACATCTTTTTAATTCTTCTTCAACATCCTCATTTTCATAACAAGGTATCAATATCATTTCATGTATTGAACTTGGAATAACGATTATCCTCTTTACATTTTCAATTTCAGCAAAAACTTTTACTGCTTCCCGATTCAATACTGCTGATGCTCCCCGAAACATTACCTTATTTGAAATTATAAACATCTTTTTTTCTTCCTGCACAAATGGTGATGTCATTCTTGCAATTTGTATTTCCTTGGCAAGATTTTCTTCGGCAATTGCCCACGCTTCTGATTCAGCCATATCTATATTTTGTAACATTCCTCTTTTGATTTTTGTCGTCCAAAATGTCTCAATTGCATTTATCCTTAAAAACAAATATTTTTCTATTCCTTCAAATTCTGTCTTTCTTTTGATTATATCTTCTTTACTTTCTTTTTGTACTGCTACATACAAATTTTTCTTAAAATTCTCCTTACTAAATAAAAGTGGTTTGTCTAATTCTTCGCTTTCTCTTATTGCATCATTATGAATATCTAACATTTCTTCTGCAACAGCTCTAGCTGTTGCACCTATAGATTCTGCTTTTTTTATGATATCATCAATATGAAATACTGGTATCATAAATCTATCAGAATCAATAATACTGACTCCTAAAACATTAACTCCATTTTTCACTAATGTTTCTTCTTTGACTTCATATCCCATTTTATGTAGTTCATCTATAATTTCTTTTTTATTCATTGTATTTTCTCCTTATTAACAATTCTTTAATTTTATTTCGTTACAAATCTGTCAGAATCCCAAAAATTTATTTTCAAGATCTGATCTTTTTCTGCACGGGGAGCGTATTGAGTTTTTCGGAAACAATCGTTTCATGGTTTATTCACCTCACTTTGTATGGTATGATGTTCTTTCTTTATTTTCTTAGTCTTCACTTATCTTTCGGGTTTGCGTACATCTTTCGTAACAGGTTTCAATAAGCTTGCAAGGGTTTAAGTGGTAAGCGGAGCTTTGCGAGCATTAAGGAACGCCCCTTGTAAGCTTATTGAAATCTGTTATGATGTACATCAGCAAACCGATAAGTGAATACTAGGGAAATAAAGAAAGAACATCATACCATACAAAGTGAAGTGAATATTAATACGTTATAGGTTGGAGAAAAAAGGGGGTTCTCTGGAGAACCGTTCGAGAAGGGGACTTATATTTTCAACTTATGTTCCCAGGGAACATAAGTTACCTTTTTACTTTGATTCCCCAGGAAGCAAAGTATCTCACATAAGTTTTGACAACGCAAAAGACAGTCACTAAATTTAGTAACTGTCTTTTCTTTTGTTTCATTATATTTCTAAATCATCATCTAATTCCATCGGTTTTTCGCTGTTCTCATATTTCAAGTCCATGTTTAATACTTTCATCGTTTCTCTTGTAACTGTTATTATACGAATTCTTTCCTGTAGTTCGTCTAATACACAATTTTTAACAACATCCAGAAACATTTTTGGATTTCCTCGAACCTGCCACTCTTCTAAAGATTTCTTATAATCCTGCTTGGCATCATGCTTTAATGCAATTGGTGGATATCCTTCTTTTTCCAACATATAATTTAAAATTAATCTTCCTGTTCTCCCATTTCCATCTTGAAATGGATGTATATTCTCAAACATTGCATGGAATGCTGCAACCTTTGCAATAGGATGTGCATCTGAATTTTCATATGCATATAACAGGGTCGGTATTAACTCTCTAATTTGTATTGGATCAACTGATTCTGTTAAAGATCCCTGAATATATACTGGTGCAATTCGATAAGTTCCTCTAATTCTTGGCTGACAGTCTAAAGTAGTTCTTTCATGTATATCTTTTATAAAATCTTCCGTAAACTTTCTGTCATTTTCCAATTCTTTTTCAATATATGCACATCCATCTGCACATCCTCTGGCTGAAAATATTTCTCTTAATCGTTGATTATTATTTGGAGTAAATTCTCCTTCCAATACAAGCTCCGTATCTCCTAATGACAACGTACTCCCTTCTATTGCATTTGACTCATAGGTAAATCTAACTAAAAATGCGTCATCATAGCTTTTTAAACCATCTTTTTCATATTCATTAAATGGTTTCATACCTTCAAACTTTTTCTTTAATTCATCTAATTCTTTATAATCATCTATCGAAATATCCTGATGAAAAGCTTTATAAATTTTTTCGTGCATTTTTTACCCTCCATTCATATTTCATTTTTCTATAGTATTATGTTTGTGTCAAGTTGAATCAGTTTGACTTTGATTTCCGAGGAATCAAAGTTTATAGCAACTATCTCTTGATCAAATTACCTTTTTTTCTGCCCTATTATATAACATTCATAAATTAAAATCACTCCGATCACCATCATCTTCAGACTATAAGTAATATTTAATGTATCATTCTCCATTCCACCAACAGCTCCCATGATCAAAACAACTCCTGCAATAATTCCAATTACGTATCTCATAAAATTTTCTCCCTAATTAGTCAAGTTGTTTTTCCTTTAAAATAAAGGATTTTTTAGTTATTTATCTCAGATGAATGAGCATGTTTTATGGATATTTCTCTGTATCCAGTACGAAAATAGCTGTTTTAGGGTATACAAAACAAAACGTCTTCTTTGTTCTGTTTTTAATGGCCTTGTATATTCCCTTCCATCTATGGCAACGCACCTCCCGTATCTACCAGGATCTACTCTTTATATGTCCTAACTTCCTTCGTTCTGCCTATCCATAATCCGGGTGTCAGCTTAGCTCCTCGTCAGGGTCTTGCCCTCTGGAATTTATTCCTGCCGACTACTCGCTCATTCTTTGTTTTTATTACTGACTTGCTTTCTGTAACAGCATCTTTTAGATGGACGTTTCCCATTACAGTCTGCTTTCTTCATCCTTTTACGATGATCTTCTTTTCTTATGCTACTTTCAATTGTGGTCTCTTGATATCTTGCAGCATCTTTGCTCCATCATAAGTTACTCCCTTTGTCAATATCGCATAAAAGATCCTTAATGCTTTACATGCAACCGCTATAACTGACTGCATTTTCTTTAATGAATTCTTTCCCCTGGTTTGATAATACCTGTGTATTTCCTTAAATTCTGTATTCCTCGCAATCAATGATATGGCTGCTTCATACAGTACATATCTAAGGCGTTTTCTTCCTCTATAACTGATATGACTTTCACCTTTGTGTTTTCCTGAACTACACTCTACTATGGCATATCCTGCCAGTTTCTGAAGCTGTTTCGGATTATCAAATCGTTTGATATCTCCTACTTCTGCTACAAATCCACTTACTGTCTTCATTCCAATCCCTTTGATCTCCAACAGCTTATCGATATATGGAACTTCTGACAGTTTTTCTTCTATCAGCTCCATTAATTCTTCTTCCCGCTGATGATATATTTCATAATCATTCAGCAGTATCTTCAATTCAATCCTTGCGCTATCACAAGCTTCCTGACTTCCTATACTGTGCTCCGCAGCCGTTACCAGGGTCTTTGCCCTCTTTAGACCAGCTGCTCTTAACTTAGCATCCCGCCAGATCTGGTTAACTCCATCAACTCCCAATTTTACGATATCTTTCGGTAACGGTGCTACCTTCAAGATCATAAGACCACTCACAGCTCCCGGATTTTTATAAACGTCTTTTATTTCCGGGAAATAGATACTAAACCATCTTGCAATACGATTCTTGATCCTTGTGATTTCTTCCTGGGCTTGAAGCCTCAGATTTGATAAGCTTCGGATCTCTGCATAAACACCTGTTGGTATATATGGATACGAAAACCTTCCTTCATTTACCAGTGCCGCAATCGTTTTGGGATCCTTACGGTCATTTTTGTTTGGATTATTATCATCCAGCTCTTTTGATTTTTTTACATGATGTGGATTCACATGAACTGGTTTCATTCCGTTGTCCTGCAGGTATGCTCCTAGATTGAACCAATAATGTCCTGTTGGCTCCATCCCAGGAATCACAACATCTTTTCCATATTTCTCTGCCAGTTCCTCCATCCATACTTTAAATGTCACAAATCCTGCTTCATTATTACTGAATTCCAATGGCTTTTTTGAATACTCATAATTACGCCAATCGAAGGCTCTTGCATAGTGTGTTTCACTTCCTACATCAATTCCAACTATCAATGTTTTTTCCGTAATAGATTCAATTTTTGCGTTCTGTGTGTTATACTTCATTTCAGATACCTCTCTGTTTAATAAGATTTTTTACTAACCCGCAAAGTCAGTAATCTTATTTTACACTGAGGTATTTTTTTCTCAACCTTCTTTCTTAGAATTCCCTATATTTGAATTATACAGGAAGCTCCTTCCAAACTTTTTAATTTTAATGTTTTAAACTACAACCGATTATAAAATTTGCTTTCAAGATCTGAAGCTTTTTTGAGGGGTGCGTTTAAATTTTTTCGGAAACATTTATTTTTGTGTTTTTCCTCCTTTCGTAAATTTGCTTTCTGAGTCTTTGCTTATCTCGGGTTTGCGTGCATTTTCAATATCAATTTTCTTTATAGCTGCAAGGGTTCAAGTGGTAAGCGGAGCTTTGCGAGCATTAAGGAACGTCCCTTGCAACTATAAAGAAAATTGGTATAATGCACATCTGCAAATACGAATAAGCAAAGATTCTGAAAACAAATTTCGAAGGTGGATACCAAAAACTTTCGGTTGGAGAAAAAAGGGGTTCCCTTGGGGAACCGCTCGAAAAAGGGATTTTATTTTACTTATGTTCCCCGGGAATATAAGTTACATTTTTACATAAAAAAAGCAGCTATCCGCTAAGGATAGCTACCTACTCTTTATAGTCATCTATATCTCCAATTCTTCATCTATCTCTTTTGATTCTGGAGATAAGTCATCATATTGTTCTGGTTGATATCTGACATTTTCATATTCATTAGATGGAACATACAATCGTTTACACTCAAGAATTCCATCGATTTGCTGATCAACTAATTTATTTAATTTCTGCAGACGTTCTTCTGGAAGATCAAATTCGTCATTTCTCTGGAATTCAAACCCTCTCAAATTTTTTAGGTCATTTCGTATTTCAGGAGTTAATAATGCATGAGCGATCTCATTGAAATCTTCTCCAATCTGTGTTGGTCTTGATGCTAAATATACATCCAGATTTTCAAAATCTTCCTGTTCTGCATATGGTAACAAAGCTTGATTATGATCAAACATTGGAGCCATTCTTTTTATCTGCATTGTATCATTATCTACCATAAATCCATAATTGCCCATATGACGATCCGTATTCAAAATCAAAGCATCTAATACAATCATTCGTCGAAAATCATCTTCACATCCATGCTGTTCAAATTTTTCTAATATTTCTTTTACTGAAACAAGTTTTCCAAAAAATTTTGTAATTGGAACATACCCTTCCTGCTCCGATGTAAACAACCTACATTTCGATGCTATTTTATTATGATATTTCTCAACACTATATTCTACTGCATCTCTGCATATTATCCTGGCAATCTGAGATGAATACATTTCTGAATAAGGCTCTAATCCAGCATTTCTTGCTCCCTCGCTTCCTCTCTTTAACAGATAGATTCCATCATCTTCTTTTACCCAACATTTTGCAAAACTACCTGACGTACCAAATTCCGGTGAAGTGGTCGTAAACTCTTTTCCATAAAGCCCACCTTCAAATGCTATCTTCGCAATCGTTTCATCAAATTGATTTTCATACAGAGAAACATTTTTCCACTGTAATTTACTATCTACAGTTTTAATCCAAAATGTATCATTTAATGAAAGGGCATGTGTCACTCTGATAAATCCATCCAGATTATAACAACCACACATTCTTAACAAGTCTGCAATATACTGGCGATGTTTTGGAGCCTGTCTCTGACTGATCCACTGTCCTATTCCATCATATCCATATGGTCGTATTTCTTCATAGGATTCTTCTTCTTTAAAACTCACACCAAGAGGGGAATTATCGCAAGTAAATCTTAATATCCGATCATCTTTATTCATTAGATAAAATTCATTTTCTAAAAACATGTCTATTTTCCTCTCTAATTCTTGTCTTTATTACTTATCTATGTGCTTTTATTATATCATCGTAATTCCCACATATAAACCACTTCTTACTTTTAAGGATATACTTAAAAGTCTTCTTATAACTGTTTATGTGGAATCGATCTAAAATTTCTACAACTCCCTTATAATAAACACAATAATTTTCTCTATTACACTGGTCAATTTCTGTTCTTGCTCCAGCAATTGTCATTTCTCTTAATCTAAATTCTTTTATCTTACCATTATTATCTAAAATCTGTAATCTTACGTCTGGAATTTCTCCAACTATGTTTACCCTCTTTGTTTTTTCTAATTCTTTTACATCTAACATATCATCACCTCATACTGGTATTATACAAGAACATATGTTCTGTGTAAAGGAAATAATATTAATATAAAATTCGTACCAGTTATCTTTTACTCCATCCTACATATTTAAGTTGATATTAATATAGGAAGGAGGTTTTGGAGATGTTTAAAGCAATAAAAAAATGGTTAATCCGACTACTTATTAAGCAATTAATAAAAAACTTTTTGAAATTTTTTGTCATTTGCTTATTGATTAACATAATCTCATTATTTTTCTAGTATATCATTGCCTGTAAAACCATAATTATGCTACAATTATGTTATATAGAAAGGAGTTGAATCATATGCCACTAATTATGCCTATCAGAGATTTAAGAAATACTAGTGAAATATCAGAACTTGCTCATAAACAACAAGAACCCATTTTTATCACAAAAAATGGCTACAGTGATTTAGTAGTTATGAGCAGCGAATTATACGATCAATTTATAAAAACAAATCGTATTGATCAGATAATTTATGAATCAGAAAAGGAAATGAACGAAGGTGCAAAGTCTATAGACCTCGATGATGCATTTAAAAAGTTAAGCAAAAAATATTATGAAGAAATATAAAATACAATTAAACGCACGTGCATATCGAGATTTAGAAGAAATATTTGAATATATCGCAAATGATCTCCAATCTCCAGAATATGCCAAAGGGCAAACGGATCGGCTATGGAAATCACTTAAAACACTAGAAATATTTCCATCCTCTCATCAAGAAAGGCTTGTTGGAAATTATGCAGGAAAAGGATACCGTCAATTACTAATTGATAATTACTTGGCCATTTTTAAAATTGATGAGCAGAGAAAAATCGTAAAAATTATTACTATCCAATATCAAGGAAGAAATTTATAAAATTTCATCTTTCTAACCCAAACCACAATAATAAGATGTAACTGTCAAGTAAAACTCAAAAGGAGAACCTTCTGTATTTGTTATACAGAAGGTTCTCCTTTTTGGATAAATCTGTTTTTATCATTATATTAAATTCTTCAAATATGGTTTAACCGCCCTTGTTACTTGGATTGTTAACCCTTCTTCTGGATCATATGTAACCATTTCAAATATTGAAATGACTGCTCACATATGTTATAATAGCGTCAGCTAAGAAATGATATAAGTGTCATATAGGCACAAAGCGAAACCCCAGTAGCAGCCACTACTGAGGTTTTTCTCATTTTATATTCTGAATCTCTTGAATTTTCAAAAGATTTATGATACTTTTTACTTAGGGAATGCACCCACTCCAAAGTGGATGCCTCAATTTAGATTTTGCCCTTACGGGCGTAGCCTATCCTGTTGGCAGACAGGATAGGCATTTTTTATTTTCGTTCCTTTTTATCTTTATCTAAAAAGGTCAGAAGTGCAATAAGCATTGTCCCAAAGGCGATCAATAAACCTATGATCCCCAGGAACACAGATATCATTTCGAAGTCTGTCATATCACACACCTCCCTTCTTTTTATTTCCGACTCAATGAGCGGATATGTAAATTGGGAGGCAGCCACCCTGTCATGGGTGCATTTCCAGTGGCGTAAGCCACTGGAATATCATACCATCTTTTCTGATCAATTTCTATCCTATTTTTCTTTTCTTAAAACTCCTTTCTTTCAGTAATACACGAACAATCCACCCATGATCAGGATCATTCCACTTACTAATGGTAGTTAAAAATCACCAGATAATATTTAAAAATAGCTCCAATGACTAATTGAGTCATCAGAGCTATTCCTGTAACTTTATCGTATGTTTACCGTACAAACAAACTTCTTCTTATCAACTACAACCGTCACTTTTGTTTTTCCCTTTTTTACTGCTGTGATCTTTCCGGATTTTGTTACTTTTGCTGTCTTTTTGTTGGAAGATTTATATTTCGCCTTATCCGTACATGTGATCGGTTCGATCATCGGTTTTAGCTGGTAAGTCTGTTTTTTCTTTAGCTTGATCGTCTTTGGCACGTTCTTGATCTTGCTGCAAGTCACTGCTTTTTTCTGTACACTGACTTTGATCTGCTTTGTAAGTCCACTAGCCAGTTTGATCGTGATCGTTGCTTTGCCTGTCTTTGATCCTGCTTTAATCTTGCATGTGCCATTTTGATTTCCTGTCACGGTTACGATTTTTTTATTACTGCTTGTCCAGGATGTTATGTAGTCGCCTTTGGCTAATCCTGTGACGGTAAACTTTTTTGTGGTCTGTTTCTTTTTTAGTTTTAGTGACGTAGCATTCGTGCTGATCGTTGGTCTTAGCTTTTCTCCATAGGTCGTGATCTCTTCTTTACCACACGTGCTGCAGATACGCTTATGTTCTGCTTTGGAAGATACCGTCGCTTCTTTTGTCGTGGTCCATGCTCCGTAGCTATGTCCGATAGCTTTGATCGGTTCGCTCTTTGTTGTATGGCAGATATCGCAGGTATAGATTCTTACACCATCCTGTTCACATGTCGCTGGTATTTCTGTGATCGTCCAGTCGTGATCTGTCTTTGCGATCATTTTTCCCACTGCAAGCTTCTTACCACATGTGACGCAGTATGTGTCTCCCGTGTAGCCTTCTTCTTTGCACATTGCTATCTTTTTATCTCGGATCTCTGTCTTTGTATGTCCAGTTGGTGCTATCGTCTCTTCTTTTGTCTTTTTGCACGTCTTACATATGTATACTTCAATACCCTCTGATTCGCATGTAGCCGCTTTTTTAACCATTCCGTCATTCCAGGTATGTCCTGTTGGACTTATTGTTTTTCCTGCTTTTATGATCTGCTTACAGTCGTCACAGTAGGTATCTCCTGTGTAGCCTTCGGATTCGCATGTTGCATTCTTTTGATTGAGCACTTTCGTGTTCTTGTGGCCTGTTGCTGGGATAGATTCTGTATAGGTTTCATTACAGTCTTCATCCGTGCATTTGTATGTTTTTTCTCCCTGTTCGGTGCATGTTGGCTGTTTCGTGATCGTTCCCTGATCCCAGTGGTGTCCTTTCAGCATTGGAATTGTTTCTTCTTTAGTTTTTTTACACGTTTTGCACGTATAAGTCTTGATTCCTGTTGCTGTCTGTGTTGGTTCTTTTGTGATCTTGCCATCATCCCAGTCATGTCCTGTCGCTGCGATCTCCTTGCCATCCTGAATGATCACTCTGCAGTCTTCGCAGTAGACATCTCCAGTATAGCCTTTTTCTTCGCATGTGGCTGGTTTCTGGTCGATGATCTTTGTATGCTGGTGTCCGGTTGGTTCTGGTGTATCTACTTCAAAATCATTGCATCGCTTACAGTAGCGTTTGTTTAATCCATATTTCGTACAAGTTGACTTTTTGATCACTACCCATTCTCCGTAGTCGTGTCCGAGCGGATCGCTGATCTCGGTTTCTTTTGTGTCTCCGCAGACGCTGCATTTTTCAACTTCCAGTTCGCCTTTTTCGCATGTTGCCGGAATGTTGTCTTGTTTTACCCAGGTATGGGATGTTTTGGCGATCGTTTTACCGGAGGAGAGCTTCTTGTTGCATACGCTGCAGTAGGTGTCTCCGGTGTAGCCTGTGGTGCTGCATGTGGCTTCTTTCTTGTTGCGAATTTCTGGTTTGTGACCTGTGGCTGTGATGGAATGGTTTTCGAAGTAGCCGCATGTTTTGCATGTGCGACGGTATGTTCCGTTGGATGTACATGTGGCTTCTTTTGTGATTTTGATGTCCCAGTTGTGTCCCGTTGCTTTGACTGGTTCTGTTTTTGTTTGATTGCAGACGGTACAGGTGTATTGTTGTTCTCCGGCGGTTGTGCAAGTTGGAGCTTTTGTGATTTCACCGGGTTGCCATTTGTGACCGCCTAGAGATGGTTTGGTTTCTATTTCTTTTGCATCTTTACAGCGGGTGCAAAGGTAGGTTGTGATTTCTGGATGGGTGCAATCTTGCTTTTGAGTGACTATTCCATTGGAATAGTCATAGTTGTGTCCCTTTGCTGGTTTATTAAAGTCCCTATATTCATAAATACATCCTGGATTTTTACAATAATATCCTGTGTACCCCATCGTTTCACAAGATGGTGCTCCATCACCCGCTAAAACCAAATTATGATTTCCTTTGCATACAGAATGTTCTTTGCTCCAGTCATCTTTAGAAATATTGGAATATGTATTTTCAATATCATTATTTTTCGGTGTAACACGAAGATTAAACATTGTATCTTGACCTAAAAGGAATTCATCAACTGCTTCTCCATTCTTATCCAACGATACACTGGTACAATCTGTATAATAGAATGTTCCATTGATCTGTACCAGGTTCCAAGCGTGCTGTAATCCGCTTCCTTTTGTTGGTCCTTCTTCAAATAATGTCAGTAATCCTGCAAAACTTGCCATGTAGTGAAATAGATTTGCAAATCCATCACATACTGCATAACCATCTAAGATTGCTCCTGTCATATTATGATAATTAGTTCGTCCAGAAGTCTCTGGATCATCTCTGTCATATTTTACATTTTTTCCAATCCATTCTCGTATTTTTTTGCACTTTTCATAATCAGATTTTCCGTCTAAATTCAGACTATCCATTACTTCATTTAGCTTTGTTATTGTCTCAGAATATCTCTCTTTTGATATATTGTAGTAAAGATTAGAATAATAAAATATTCCTTTATACGATTTTGTCTTTTCATCGTATGAAATATCACCATGATCATCGTTTTCAAGATTTCCTCTGGCATATAGAACCTGTCTTAATCCCTGTCCTTCCTCTGGATTTCCAGTTTCTTTATAAGTTTCATTCCGCACATCATCATTAAACTGATTCGCTGCGTGTGCATCAATCTCATCTATCTTTTGATCAGATTTAATCTCTACTGGAATCTTGATGCTATATTTTTCGACCTTCCGTTCTACCATGATTTTTCTAGATATCTCAGCAAGACCTTTGATTGCATCCTGATAGTTATCATAGACTTGCGTAGTATCTGACGTGCAAATATATTCTTTAATTCCTGATTCATAAACTTTTAACCGATATTCAAAGCCATCTGCCGATGACTTGATCAAGCTTTCTTCTGCATGAACACTGACCGAACTATTCCAAGGAAAGAAACCTGTTATGACCATAATCCCTGCCAGTAAGCATGCAATCTTTTGTTTCCATTGCTTCATAAAAATAAACCTCCTCGTTTTGTTTATCTTTGTATGATCCCCTATATTTATATTTTACCACAGGTACTTGAAAAAACCTAAGAAATACAAGGATTTTTTGAACTTTTTTCTTCATGGATTCATTGTATTTTCTTAACTTATCTGTTATAATATTTATTAATCCAAAGTACAATCAATAAGTACTGAAATTCCAGATGATCTTTGATTTTCTGGAATTTTTACATCATTGAAAAAAACACCAAATTTTTATCACAATTCGGGAATTCTTGAAATATCAATATACCTATGATACGATGTTTACAGGCAAAAGTGATATTAGTATCGTGTTGATACAAAAACCTCAGTAGCTGAGTCTTTTACTACTGAGGTTTTCATTTTATTTTCCAAATTTCTTGAATTTCCAAAAGATTTATGATATCTTTTATTTAAAGAAAGCACCCATTCCAAAGTGGATGCCACCATTGGGTTTTGCCCTTATGGGCATCGCCTATCCTGTTGGCCGACAGGATAGGCTTTTTTTATTTCTTATCTATTCCCCATAGCTAATCTCTTTGCTATGGGGAAACTTTTTATATCTCATCGATCAGATTTTAAAATTCTTGAATATCATAAACTGATTCAATAAATTTTTGACATTTTTTCTTTTGCATGATACTATAATTATAGAAAAGGATACTGTCGATAGACGGTTAGTCCGATATGTATTTTAGCAAAAATAGCTGCTTAGTTTATCAGACATAGGGCGGCTATTTTTGTGTTTTATCACTATCTCGGCCAATAGTATATCCTATACTAAAGCAGGTTAAGCCAAAGCTCACTACTGCAATAAAATCAATAATACTCATGGCTTAGCCCTCCTTTCCAGTGGATTCCCTTACGGGTTTCTATGTAATCAGAGGGTCGCAGTCCCTCTGTTGAAGGACTAACCGCCTACCGTTATGACAATACCCTTGTTCTAATTATAACAACTCATAATCGAACATGCAATATAAATGGAAAAGCATCCAGATACGCAGCTTCATGCATCAGGATGCTTTTTGTTATTTATATTTCAGTTTATAATTCTTCCTTTAAAACTCCTTTCTTCTTTCTTTTATATTCCCGTATACTTAATTATTGCCAGTCTGAATTATACGAATAAAAAATAGTCGTCCTGTCCCCTTGAAAGAATAGAACGACTATTTAAGTAATATGTTCGCCGGGGCGGATGGGTTTGCTCCATCGTGCCGACTTCCTTGTTAAGCATATTATAATCAAAATCATTTGATTTTTCAATACTTTTTCTACTACTCAAATAAGTTTTGACAATATTTAAAATAATAAAAAGAGTCCAGACACATCACTGTGTATCTGGACTCTTTTCGTTATTCTTTCATAGAATTAATCAGGTCATTAATCAGTTTCGTGTTTTCTTCCACTTTCTTTGGATCAATCCCTGCCATCTCAAACACATTAACATGTGTTGAGTTAGGGCTTGTGTCTAACTTTATTATTTCTCCACCAAGCTCAAAGAACTTTTCAACTGGGATTCCTCGACTGATTACTGATTTTACAATTTCTTTATTAATCTCTTCATCTTGGTTTTTCTTCACATCTTTCTCCTTTTCTTTCGGTAATAGACGAACAATCCGCCTAGGATCAGGATCATTCCGCCTGCAAGTGGAAGATAATCGATCCATCCTCCTGTCTTTGGAAGATCGAGTCTGGAATCATTCGTTACCTCATAGGTCAGATGATAGAAATAATAGTTACTTCCCTGCTTGATCGCTTTACTCGTATCGACGTTGTTCTTGTCTACTTCTGCCTGTGACATCGTCAGTGGCAATGTTATCGTGATCGGTTCTTTTAATAACGTCTTTCCTTCTTTGGTCTTCGTCTCTGTGATCGTGTAAGTATCCGGGATCAGTCCGTCAAATGTGACCTCTCCCGCGGCATCTGTTTTCGCTTTCGCTACTTCTGCTCCATCGGAAGATGTAATGACAAATTCTACGTCTTTCAGTATTTTTCCATTGGAATCTTTCTTCTTAAGCTTGATTGATCCCTGGATCATATGGTTCGTAAATGTCGCTGCACCTGTTAACTGTGCTTTGGCAGTCGATCCATTTGGTCCGATATCAAACGTAACCGTTCCTTTGTCCTGATCGATCGTTGCATTGCTGCTGTCACTTTCGATATTTTTCAGTTTGAAATACTTGATCATACCACCCTCATTACAAGTGTATGTACCATATTCCAGATCATCAAATGTCACAGACAACCTGATTGGATCACCCGGATGGTCTTTCATCTGTTTCTCGACTTCTTCCTTGGTAAACTTAACATCCTGTTCATAAGTGTGTTTCTTACCATAAACATCCGTTCCAGACAGTGTGAACGTAAAGGTTGGATTGCCAACGTCCATGTTCAGATTACCAGGATCTAAGGCTTTCGTGATCGTGATACTTCCATTTGGTCCTGTGCGATCATGGGTATTCGTAATCACTGTCAGGTCTGAATCGCTTGCATCCGTATCATACGTCGGTTTGTATCCGATCTCGGATTCTCCTGTGATCAGTCCTTCTTTCACTTCTTCCCATGTATAGTTGACTTTCTTGCCATCCACTTTTACAGGAAGGATCTTGCTGCTTGCCTGCCAGCGGTTTTCTGCACTTAATGTCAGTGTTTCTTTCACTTTTCCATCGGCTAACAGATTCACTTTCACAGATTTTGGCCGGATACCATCTTTATTATTTTGATCATTCCATACTTTTTTGACTTTCTTTTGTGTGGTGTCTGGTGTATGGGTATTTGTGATAATGATGTTCTTTGTTGTAGTACCGTTATCATCTGTCGTTTCGTTAGTTTCGTAAGAATCAACATATCCAGTCTTTGTATCACCTGTCAAATTATCAAAGACTTCTTCTTTGATTTCATAATCATATGCCTGCCCTGCTTTATCATATTTATCCAAACCATGATAAGTTGTAGTATTTGACCAATTATTTGATTCATCTAATACAACAGGTCTTAAGTAAGCTTCTCCATTCTGATACAATTGGGCTGTAATAGATACTGGTCTTAAATCATCTCCATTATCACTATCTTCCCATACCTTCTGTACGTTAATATCGACAAATTCTGGTTTATCATACTGATTTGTAAATGATAGCACATAGGTATCTTTGTCCCACGTTGCTCCAAGATTGGTATATTTATCTGGAACATTTACTTCGCTGAAATCCCATTTCTTATAATCATCCTTTTTGATATCCGTAAACATCGTCCAATTGTTGTCCTTGGTCAGTGTATACGTCTTGACTTCTTTCGTCGTCGTATGTGTTGCCTTGATCGTAATCGAATCCGGCCGTATCTTCGCTGCATCGTTATGATCATCCCAGATCTTCTTCAATGCGATATAATCCAGTTTCTGGTTGACCAGGGTATCTGAATCATGGATATAGGCTGTTGTGTCATTATCCGTGTTATTCTCAGATTTTACATCATGAATGAGATTTTCTTTTGTATCATTGATCACTTCGCCTTTAAAGGTCAGTGTTTTATCTGATTTCTCATATCCGGCTGGTGCGTAAACCTCTTCCACTTCATACATATCACTTCCTGTTCCATCTTTTGCATAGATATCGGTCGGCAGTCCGATGAATTCCAGATATTCGAACTGGTCATCCTGTGATGTAGCGGTTGCGATCGTATCGCCTTTCTTGAATATTGTTTCACCTTTACTATTGACGATATCTGTCTTGGCTTTTAAGGCAAACTGGGCTCCGGCCAGCTTGTTTCCGTCCTGATCGGTCTTGATCAGATGGACGCTGTATTTCTGCAGGATATCGTTCGCATCGATATGGACGCTTGCTTTCTTGGCCGTCTTTAAGACGATATCTTCCTCTTCTGGATTGATGACCTCTACGGTTGTCTTGATCGTTTTTTCTGGCAGGTCTTTATATGCTCCCTGACTGTCAAAACTGATGTTAATCTCGTATTTTCCTGCTTTTTCTGCATAAGTCGGTGTAAATGCTACGTCTTTATCAGTCACTTCCACATCTTCTGCTCCATCATCATCGTAAAGAATCCGCCAACTGAAATCCTCTGCCTTAAACTTGTCTCCTTTTAAGAATGTATTCTTTGGCATAGCAACGATTTTCACAGGCTGTTCTTCGGTAAACTTATCTTCTTCGATCTTTAAGATCTGATCCATGACATAGGTTGTCTTAAGAACTGGATCACCGTAGAACATTTGGCTGACATCTTCCACGTTTGACGTATTAAAAGAGGAAAGATCAAGCGTCTTGATAGAGTCCATCGCATAGAACATCTGGCTCATATCCACAACTGCAGAGGTGTCAATATTTTTAAAGTTGATTTCCGTCAGATCGCTACAATTCTTAAACATCTTTGATGATACCGCATTCATGTAGATGACCTGTCCGGCTCTCTGACTGGAGATATAGTAGTCTCCGCCGTCATTCCACATCACAACACTGCCGTCTTTATTCTGTGAGACATCCGTTGTCGTGGTTCCTTCTGGAGCATCTTTCCATGTAAAAGTCACAGATTCTGCATCTTTGATCTTCTGATTGAGCTTTTCGCCTTTTTCCAATACATAAATGCCTTTACTTACATCGTTTTCTTCATTTCCAAATGGATCTTCCTTATCCGGTACTTTGTCTTCATCACGGATATCATTCATACTTCCTGCCGTCGTATCCCAGGTCAGTTCCACTTCGTGTTTTTCCTGATCTTTGATATAGCCGGCTGGAGCCTTGATCTCTTTGACATAATACTTTCCAAGATAAAAACTTCTGGTTTCTTTTTTATCCGTATCTTTTCTTGTAAAATAGATTTCTTTGTCTTTCGTTGTTGTCTTCTGATCGATCAGTTCATCTTTCTTCCAGATAACAGTTCCATCATCTTTCTTGATATCCTCATCAGCATACAGTCCGTAGACCGCTCCTGTGATCTGGTCATTGTCATAGATAAAACTCTGGGAATCCTTGTCGTAGCCTGTTAAGACTTCTCCTGTCTTACCGAACGTGATCTCTCCGTAAACAGGTGTATCCGTTTTTTGAAACTGATAGCTTCCCTGTCCTTCGTTATCGTATGTGATCTTGACACTTGTGGATTCCTCACTCAGTTCGAACTCTTTTGCTTCTGCATCATCCATGTTGTAGCCTGCCGGTGCTTCGGTTTCCCTGATCGTGTATTTCCCGTATGGAAGATAACACTCAGCAGTTCCATCACCGCTTGTTCCAGTTGTTAAGGTTGCAACAACATCTTTATCTTCATCGTAGATCTCATAGACTGCATCATTTAACAATTTCTTTGTCTCTGCTGAACGCTTGACTAGTTCAATCTTTATCTTTCTCTCATCATCCTTATAAGGACCAAATGTGACAGTCTTGTGTACATCCGATTTGATCAGTACCACATCTTCATCTTCCATCATTTCATGCTTTGCATCGCCTTTGATCTGATGCAGTGTGTAGACACCGATCGCCAGTGAAATGGATGTTGCTTCTCCTTTTTCATCCGTTGTCAGGGTATCGACCACTTCCCCATGCGGATCAATGATCTGGAATTTCGCCCCAACTTCCGGCACGTATTTATCTTTGTTTATTGACATCTGCTTTTTGATCGAAATTTTTGCGGATTTTGTATAGTCGTCTTTTAATCTGAATTCATAAACCTTGACTTCATCCTCGATCGATGCTTTCATTTCTGTGGAATACTGAGGTGCTGCAAGATCATAACCTTCGACACCTCTGGTCTGTAGAACGATGAACCCGCTTTTCTTTGTGTAATCTTTTAAGAGCATCGCTGCTTTCCCTTCGGAATCCGTGACTAATGTTCCAAGGATTGCATCTTTGTTATTCTTTTTCAGCTTTTCGATGTAAGACAGTCGGTCTTCGGATGTTGCCAGTGTCTGGTCCTTGAAGTCTTTGACCAGAGATTCATCCAGCACGACAAACTCCGCTCCTGGTTCCGGTTTGGACCTTCCATTTTTTACCATCGATTTTCTAATCCGGATTTTCCGGCCATTGTATGGATTATCCAGTTCAAACTTCTTAAATGTTTTATCACCGTCCTTGATCGTTACATCAAAGTCATCGGCAAGCTTATAATTATCTGTTCCTTTTGTCTGATGGACCGTGTATGTACCAGGATCGAGCTTTCCAGACTGAGCTGCCCCGTTTTCATCTGTGGTCAGTGTTTCCACAACCTTCTTCGTTGCTTTGTTGATGATCTGAAATTCTGCTTTATATTCTTCTTTTTTTGTATAAATGCCAGTTTCCTTATCACTGATTCTTGTAACCTTTGTCAACATGATTCCTGCATACTGCTCCGGATCGTTTGATTCGACCTTGTAGGTAGCTTTTGAGCCGTCAATGGTCACCCATTTATCCGGTACCATGTCATATCCATCTGTCGTTTTTGTCTGATGGATACGGTAAGCTCCATAAGGCAATAAGTCTGTTTCTGCGATTCCTTTGTTATTCGTTGTGATCGTCTGTTTTAAATTGTTCTTGGAATCGTAGACTTCAAAGACTGCCTGTGCTTCTGGAACATTGTTTCCACCAAATGTCTTTAAGATCTGGATCGTTCCCTCATATTCCTCTTCTTTCAGATACTGTGTCGTATTCTTGTCAATCGTAACAGAAATATCCTGGCTGGATGTCCTGTATCCTAAAGGAGCATACTTTTCATGTAAGCGGTAATGTCCTGGATACAGATCCGTTGCTTTTGCATAACCATTGGCATCCGTGACCAGCTGTGTCACAAGCGTACCTGCCGGATAGACCACACTTTTGTTGTCAGATCCTGTGATATCACGTTCTGCATACAGCTCATAGACTGCATTCTGTAAGTTCGCTTCGACTCCGTGATCTCCCCGTTTGTTCTGTACAACACCTTGTTTGTAGATCTCAAGGTCAGCTTTTTTAAATTCGTTTGTATAGTTGAACGTAAAGGATCGGACACCACCCTGTTCGACTTTGCTCTGATCTGTCTGATCAGGGATCAGATGACCAAATGGAGATTTAATCTCTCTTGTCATCCAGGTATGAACGGAAGAACTCTTTAATGCTGCGATCTTCTGCTGGGCAAGCTGCTGTGCTTCTCTCATTGCTACAGAATATGCGTTTGCCTTGGAATCATACCATCCGTTTCTGGTTGCATCTTTCTGCTGGCTCTTTGATAATTCATTCCAGTTCGTTACATATGTTTTTTTCGTTGATGTCACGCTGTAACTCACTGTTCTCTGTACGGTATAAGAAGCTTCTCCATTGTCATCGGTTGTTACACTTCCTTGATAATTCCCATCCATATAGATCTGAAATACTGCTCCAGAAAGCCCTGCTCTTGTTTCCGCATCTTTCTTTTTGATCTTGATCCTTACATTATCTGGGCTGGTTCCTGACTTTGTTGCACTCGTTTTCGCTTTTTCAATATCTGGCGGTGTGTGACGGAATCCAAACAATACTTGATGGGAATCCAGTTTTTTCTTTTTCACACATTTCTTCACTGTGTAATAGTAGATCGTTCCTTCCGGGTCCTGATTACTGATCGTTTCGCAAAATTTCTTCGCATCTTTCTGTGAATACCCTTTATCTACATTTTTTCCTGCCTGATAGACTGTATCCTGCTTGTTCGCTCCATGTCCACATGCCCAGATATATGCCTGGCATAACGCCATGGATTTTTTGTTTTTGTTGCTAAATCTGAAATACCAGTTTAATGCCCTTGCAATCCCTTTTTTCTCATATGTTGCCGCATTGATCGTCTTGTATTTCAAGGTATCCCCGGAACACATAGTTTTTCCAGAGTTTAGACAGAACACCCTGTGTCCGTCTGCTGTCATGCTCCACAAACCTTCTGATGCCGGACGGCTGATCGCAGGGATCTTATTGCTCGATAATGCCTGACTCATCGCCAGTGATGCTTCTCCTGTGGAAGCCTTAACTTCTCTGCCCTTTAAAAACAGAGATCCCCCTGAATTACTCAGATATGTTGTCATGATCATCAGAAGGGCAAGAATGCATACAGAAATCTTTTTACAGATTTTTTTCAGTTGTTTCATCCTTTTTTCCTCCTCCCTTATTTATATCGGTTTGTAAAGTATCCCGGCTGACCATCTTTATCGATTCTTCCATACTCAGAATCTACGTGGTCTCTCGAAAATCCAGTACCATTCTGTCCTTCTAGTTCGATCGATCCATTGAACATGCCATCATCATGGATGATGTTATGCGTGTCAAAGGAACCATCCGTTTTCTTCCAGACAGCATACAGTTCATAGGTCTTTCCCGCATCGCACAGGGTGTTGACCGTCTGTCCATCCGTGTATTTTGGATTTACTGCATCTGGATTTTCACTCCATCCCATAAAGGTATAACCCGGACGTTCAAACGTGTTTGCCGGCAGCTTATCATCCTGACCATATTTAAGATCTGCAGTTTTTTTGCCACCGGATGCACCATTGCCATCAAAACTTACTTCATAGGAACTCTTGGACCAGATGGCATAAAGTGTCATTCCATCAATATCTGTCCATGTGATCGTCTGTCCAGGAGAATACTGTGCTGTTGTTGCATATTTATCTGTGCTCCACCCAACAAACGAATAACCTTTTTTCTTATATCCGTTTGTTGCAAAGGTGTAATTTAAATCATAAGTTGCTGTTCCATCAGAAACCCATCCTGAATCCTCACCGTTTCCATCATAATAGATGTTATAGCTGTTTGCAGTCCATTGGGCGATCTCTGTATAGTTATTACATACCAGCCACCCAGTGTTTGACATCCAGCCCGTTTCCTGATCCAGCCATCCATCCAATGTGTAACCTCTTCTGGATACCGTTGGAAATGAGAAATTATCTCCATCTGTAAAATTCCAGGTTACATCTGCACCGGTTCCTCCATTTCCATTGTAATAAATGCTTCGACTTGGTTTTTCCAGATTTAGATTGATCGAACACCAGTCATAAGTTTTCCATCCATCTCTGTCAGTGGAAGCCACTCCGACCAATCCAGTACTGACATGAATATTTACTGATTTCCAATGTTCTTGAGTATCATGATAGGAATTTTCCCAAAATCCATCATTTCCTCCGCAATAAAGCGTTATATCCTTGCTCGGATCTGAAAATACTGGTTTATCCACCGTTACCCATTCCCAGGATCGATGCTGTTCATGGGCCGGTAACAGATACCAGACTTTGATCGTTAAAAGTGTATAGTTGTTGTTACTGTTCTTCTCTGAATATATCGTCTGTTTATTCACTGTAAGCTTATAATCTCCACCTCCACCGGAATACGTCGTTACCGTATATGGATGTTTGGAATTATTAAATGTTCCACCGCTGACATTTTTATTTTTCTCATAGTCATCGCTATGAATATACATTGTCAGACTATCACTTTTCCCATTTGGTCCGCTCATATTTACCGTTAAATGTCCATCCACAAAATGTTTATTTCCACCAGTATCATACGTTCCATATGCATGTGCATTTTTCATCTGTTGCCATGTCAAAACAGAAACAAAGGTCGTTACTACTAATGCAGCAACGATCTTCCATCTCATATTTTTCTTTTCTTTTTTCATCATCTTCCTCCTTTCTCTTCATTTTTGATCTATCTTCATCTTCCTTGTTCTCTTTTTCGTAACCATACCCCTCCTGTCAGTATCAGCAGGAATATTCCTGCATATCTTATCCATTTTTCTTCCTCTATCGTTTTTCTGGAAGAATCACTTTGCTGTGTCCTTTCCTGTTTCTTTATCTTTTGTCCATGATCCCTCTCGCAGTACACAAGATATCGATACTTTCCATGCCCCCGGTATGGATGACATGTTAAAAGTGTTATCATGTCTTTCCCTTTTTGGATTAGGATCTTATCCGTATCATATGGATCGATCACTTTGATCTTTGTCACTTTGTATCTTAATCTCTCCCATGGATTCCGGATGATCACCAGATCACCTATTTTCAATTCTTCGATATCCCGAAAATACGGAATCCCCTGATACCCACGATGGGCTGCGATCACACAGTTACTATCCCGCTTACCTAAAGGAAGCGAAGTCTGTCCCATGATCGTTGCTCCTTTTCTCATATTTTCCATCGTGGCCCCAAGGTATAGCGGAAGTTTCTGTTTCATCTTTTGGATTTTTATATATCCGAACGTATCCTGTTCTTTTCGCAGGACGATCGGCGGAGCCTGATAACTCCAGACGTCTTTCAGATCTTTCTGCCCGTCTTCCCTGATCTTTTCGTTATATCGAAGTGCTTTCTGGTACAAAGAGTCATCGTTTTTTCTTCTTCCCGTATTTTTCTCCAGTTCCTGTGCGATCTGATCGGATTGTTTCTGTTTGATAAAAGAAATGATCTCCGGATAAAGAAGTAAACCAACGCTTGTGACCAAGAACAGCCATCCAACGATCGTGATCAGTCTGTGCTTCATCTCTTTCTCCTTCCTTTGATCTTTACATATACCTTTCTTGATATGATCAGTGCAAATACGATCAACAAACCGATCAAGATCGCCCTCCTGTAGACTTCCATCCACTGGGAATGATGCGGTCTTTCTTTCGTCAGTTCTTCTTTTTCGTGATACTCCGTACGGATTCCACGTACCAGCAAACGATGATCGTTCACCCCATACGGGGTGCATGTCAGTAATGTTACATAATCTTTTCCATCAATGATCTGTAGTTTCCTTGTATTTTCTGGTCTGATCACGTTGATCTGATCAACACGATAGGCGAGTTTTTTATCTAATACATGGATAAAAAAAAGATCACCTTTTTTCATCTCGGTAAGATCAGTAAAGAGTTTTGCAGAACTAAGCCCTGTATGTCCGGTCAGCACTGCATGGGTACTTTTCCCTCCGATCGGAAATGATGATGCGGCCAAATGTCCGATCCCCCGTTCCAATACTTCTGTACTCGTTCCATGATAGATCGGAAGATCGACCGAGATACATGGGATCTTTACATACCCCATGATCCCAGAACCTTCCAGACTTAAGATGTTATTATAAAACAGCGTTTCCCCATCCATTTTCTTCGCCTTAAATGGGTCTGTCAGCTGTATAGAGGAGCTTAACAGCTCCTCATTATATTGTCTTGCTTCATCCAATGCCTTTTCTTTCATCTCCTGATCCATCCCTGCAGTCTTTTTTCCATAACTTCTTACCATCGATCCGGCACTTCTCTCAAACAGATAATTGCTCATAAATGGATAAGATAACAGTAAAAAACCTGCCAGGACGATCAGCACTGGTATGATCTTTTGTCTCATCCCTATGCTGCTTTTTTATTTCTGCGAAGTACCATCACTCCGCAGCTTGCCACAACAACTCCGACAATGATTAGCAGATAACTTCCCGTTCCGCCTGTCAGTGGGAGTAAGAACTGTTTCTGGTTTGTCACTTCGACATTAACATAAGCATTGTCAGATTCCCCATGTTTTGTCATGGTTGCCTTGGTATCATCTACTGTTGCACTTGCAGCGATCGTCTGGACGGTCACGTTGTTATTTAATGTAGTTCCATTTGCTACACCATCATTTGCTGTGGAATCTGTATCGGCTTTACTCTGGATTCCCGTGATGTTTGCTTCGGTTGGTGTGATGTTTGCTTTTGTCTCCGTGATCTTTACAATGATATCTTTCTTTAACAGAGAATATCCTGCATCGGAATGTGTTTCCGTAAATGCATACTCATCTGCCTCGATCCCGTTGATCACGAGTTTTCCTGTGGAAGATGGAGAAAACTGTGTCGCATCTGCTTCTGTTGCGGATTTTCCTGTTACTTGGTAAACGCCATTGCTTCCTGTTGCTACCAGATAATAATTATCTGTTTTGTTCTTTACAACGAATCTTACTTTTGTCGCATCACCTTTATCGTCAGAGAATTTCTTTGTCAGATCATATCCGTAAGAATATACGATACATTTATCTTTTAAGATGTCATAGTAATTTGTGCTTGTTCTCTTCCATGTCAGAGATACATCATTTGGATTTCCCTTATCTCCCAACACTACAGAATCATTCGTATTGACTTTTGCTGTGTAATATACAACGATATATTTGTCGGAATATTTCTTATTTAGTTCATTTAATCCTGCCTTTGTCATTTCGATCTTCATTGTAGGATCATCCCCAGATGTTCCATAGGTTGCACTAAATTTTGGCTCCGCGTCTGAACTCTTCCATACAGCGATCGCACCACTACGATCTACGTTGTTCACATTTGTGGAATCCGCAGCATCTTTGCTGTCATAGATCGCAATGACCGCATCTTTGGAATAAGTCATTCCTTTTGCCATCGTATCGTCAAATGTATAAGTTGACAGATAGGTTGTTGATGATGTGATATGTGGCAGTTTGGAAATGAACTGATAATCCAGTTTTTCTGCTTTAGATGCTGTGACTGTACTCTGATATTTGTATTCATTTCTTGCAGAAGTAAAGTCTGCCAGTTTATCTGCATTTGCAGTCGTTACGTTATCCTGATCCGGATTGTTTCTCACTCTCTTATCAAGTGTTGGATATCCTGTCTCATTCTTTGGGTAGCAGACAACATCATAAAACCAGTCATCTCCATTAGAGTCTGTGGATGGTAACTGCACAAACCATGGATTTGTTGTATAAGTCACATCTTCCGGTACTTTCGTCTCAACGATCAGATAAAGTCCTAATGGAAGTTTGTCTTTGCTTGTAACACCAGAAGCATTTGTTTCTGCCATGGCTGTCCCGCTTTTTCCCATGTAATCTTCCAGCTTGTCTTTTGTCGCTGTATTATCCTCTAAAGCGTGAGCCAGCTTGTCATTAATCTTCTGACTGGTAAAGTATGTCTTGTTTCCCTCTGTTTTTGCTGCATCAGATGGTGCAAGACCGATGATCTGCTGTAAGGCACTTGGTAATTCATAGATCATCTGGACTTTTCCGTTTTCACTTTGCTGCTCCACATCCCCGACACGAAGATAACTAAACTCAACACCTTTGATGGCATATTTCTTCAAAGCCTGCTCTGCATTTGTATCCTGTTTTCCTGTAGATGTGAACTGATCTAAATTGACTCCTGCCTGTTTTGCAGCTGTCATGTCGTATTTGTGGATCGTTAATGATCCTGTTTTGCTTGTATCAATCACATCTGATGATGCGGCCTTAACATTAACGATTGGTGCAAGCATCATTGCTGCAGACAATACAGCAACAGTTGCTTTTTTGATCATATTTTTAATTCTCATATGTATTTCCTTTCCAGGGAATTTTTACCCCTTACTACTTTTTCTTTAACTTTTTCTCTAGCTCATAATAATCTGGTGAATCTCTAATTTTCATGACATTTTCGTTCCTTTAACAGTTTTATAATTGAAAAAAACATTAAACAGATACTTTATTCTACAGTTACCTGTTCAATGTTTTTCATAACAATAGTTTTTGTACCATCTGGTTCTTCTTCTACTTTGATACATTCTTTTGTTTGATATTCTTCCATTGGTATTTTTATTTCAATCTCGTTATTTGTTCGTAATTTGATGTAGCCCAAGTCTTTAATCGTTTCTTCTTTTTCGACAGTAAACTTATCATATTGCATGTTATAACGTTCCATCTTTTCGTCAAATTCCATTTTCTTCTGTGGATTTTTACCGAAAAGTTCATCTCCAATTTTATTAATTGAAAATTCCTGGTCTTCTTCAAAGATCTTGCACAGTTTACTCTTTGTATCCATCTGGTGCTCCAAACCGTCTTCTGGATATTTTTTATTGATTGTCTTAATTGTCCTTGAAAGAATCTGATATTTTCTTTTAGCTTCCGTCTGTGCAATCGATCTTAAAAATCTTTCTGTAAGGTAATAAATTTTATCGCCATTCAACATTTCATATTTCTTTTCTTTTAACATTACTTTCTGTAATGACAGATTAAATATAATACCTTCAGAAATTCTTTTCCCTAATGGTAAAATCTTTTTATGTCTTATGTTACTTATAATCTCTTCATTATCGTATTTCATAAGTTCATGCATAAAACTATTTTGATAATTCAGTTTGATCAATGCATAATAGATTTCCTGGTTCGTTTGAAAGCTTAAGCATAGTAAATCTGCGGATGGAATTTCAACGCTGTCGCACATAATATCAAACAAGCGGTCTGCAAGATATGCACTTGTTTGGATAAAGGATTTATCATCTTTCTCATTCATTTGTTCGAGTTTCTGAAAAACTGGTTCTTTTGTGTTCCAGTCTGCAGCCTTCAATTCGTCACTATTGAGTAAATAACATACTTGTTTTCTAACCAACTCTATGACATCTGGCTGCATCATAAATAAATCTTGTGCAGGAGCAAATTTACCAAGTTCGACATTGAGAAGATGAATAACTGCTTTTCGGAATATAATATCGTCTGATAAAATAATCATAGTTGACTCCTTTTTCATTAATTATCCATTGTAATTTCTATATCCTCTTCTACTATTATTTCATTATCACTTGCCATATAAGTTTCCTGTTCATAGGTAGCTTCATCTGACCAAAAATTTTCTTCTGACTTCCATGTATTTTCTTCTTTATATTCCGTTGATTCATCTAACCCATTTTCTTTCAACTGATTCTGAATTTCTTCATAAGAATACTTTTCAACATCAATTGATATTCTTTTATTTACAAAGCCATGATCACCAATATCATATGAATTAATGGCTTCATCTCTTCCATACGCTTTGTAATCAAAATAACCTTCCATACCAGCAGCTTTAATCTCTGGAGCCAAACTGTTATTTTCAAACAATGCATATCCAAGTTTTTCTTCTGGATCTTTTACATTTTCATCAATCCAATCTGAAAATCGTTCATATGGTACTTCATCGGCTTGCAGGCATACATTGGAGATTTCTAACGGAGAAGTAATATCCCTTGTATCACAATAATCCATCACTTTCTCATAATCCTGTTCTGGCAACTGCTTTAATTGAGCTACAGCCTGATTTAATTCATATATATCTTCATATTCACTGATTTCAAAATCTGCCTGATAATCAAAAATCGCCATGTCTGGATGATTTTCTGTAAGATGCAGCTGCTCTGTTAAGATTCTTTGTAATTCCTGTTCCTCAATCCCCAAAGTAATCCAACGTCCTTGATCCAATCCTATGTTATAACTTCTAAGATTTTGAGCATAAACTTTAACATCCTTCATCTATATACCTCCTAAATTTCTAAATCTAATTCCATTTCTGATTCATTGATTACAATATCTGGCTGTTCATACTTTGCTTCTTTTGACAAACTTTCCTGATTTGCTTCCCAGAGATTTTCCTGCTTATAATTTCCATCCAACGCTTCAGATACTTGATGGATCAACTCTGATGTATCATAGTTTTTTGTTGGCATTCCATGTTTAATTTTATCTTGCAATTCTTCCACACTGCTAAAACCAAGCATTTCTGCTTCTGCTATTACTTCCTCTGGAAATACATTTTGTTTTTCTTTCTCCTGCATATCTGCTTCTTGTTGCTCGGGCAGAAATTCTTTGATGTTTTCTAAAAATTTTTCTTTTACTAATCGGTGACCTTCCACATCATCTGGATGCCTTAATTCACTTTTTTCGAGATATTTAACTCCAGCTTCAATGCTACCTGCTTTTACAGCTCGTTTTATTGCAACCCTTAATATTGCATTTCCTGAATTACTTAGTTCCTCACTCTGTATCTTTGAAATTTGCTTTTGCTGCATATCATGTTGCTGCTCTGCCTGATATTCCTGATAATTTTCTATCAGATAATCCGAAATTTCTGATGCATTATGGACGGCTCGGAATAATTCGTTTGGATCATTTTCCAAAACTGAAATCCATGAATGAAGATATGCAGCGTGATCATTGATTGCTTCATCTGATAATTTAATTCCTAAGTCCATCTGTAAAAAAGCACTGCCAAATTCTGCATTTAATTCTTCTTTCGCATATTCCGGTGTTCCAAATTTGTTGACTAACGGCCGGTTTAAACGATCCGGATGCCCTGTAGAATGTGACATTTCATGAAGTGTTACCGCTAAAAATGCTTCCTGACTCTTAAAATAATCTCTTGGTGGCAACATGATCTTATCTTCTTTTGGTGAATAATATGCCCTGTTCTGCATTGATTCCACAATTTCACATTGACTAGAAGCAATGACTTCTTCGGCCAGTTTTAACATCTCATTTTTCTCCATCGGAATCACTTTAGGAATTGGGCCGATTCCATCAATCTGCTCTGCATTAAAAACTCTAAAAAAATTCACATATGGATTCCTGAGTTTTACTATCTTTTTTTCTAATTCACCATTTTCATTTTCCTCTTCAACAATCTTTGACCAGACCCATTTTTCCAACAGAACTGATTTTGCACCCTTTTTAATCCGATATCCCTGCTTATTAGCTTGCTTTAACGTCATCCAACGTGAATCTTCATATTTTCCAACTGCCGATGCGATTAGAAGTCTTAATAAATTAACTCCTTGGTATCTCGCACCACTGATTGGATTGTTTGGCAGTCCATATGTACTCACAGAATCCCACATTTCTCGTACAGGTGATACACCATCTTTCATCTTTTGTATTAACTGATCCACAAGTTCTTGTCTTGATTCGCTTACAATCTGTGAAGCTGTTTTTCCCTTTGATTTTGCCATTTATTTTCCTCCTGACTAAGAAAAAAAGGCAAAGATCTGCATCTTGCCTTTATCATTTACATATTAGATTTTTTAAATTTTTTCAATGACTGCTCTGTTACTCCGAACGCTTCCAGTTGTCTAATGTCTGTTATTTCCTCTCCTGTCAATTCATCTTCATCTACCCAGTCAAGACCATCTATATTTTCTGGCCCAGCAACCATCTTCTGAATCCATGTCAGATCATTTGTTTTGACATCCCAATTTGTTATACTATTTCTCATTTTTACCACCTGCCTCTCTATACTTAAGATATCTAAAGTATAATAATATTGTTTTTTTCAATGATATATTTTATTTAAATTACTATTGTCTTCTTAGGGTGACATTCATTCATACTAGAAAAGAACATGTCGATCAAGATCCTGAATCATTTGTATTTTTTGTAAGATCCTGTGAAATCTATACTTCTTTTGGATTTCTTTATATTCAGTTTTTGTTCTAATACTTACAATATAAAGATATATTTTGATATCCTGAATGCTGTATGTATGTCGGATTAGTTTCACACATTTCCTTACAAAACTTTTTAATCCAAATTTCTCGATACAGATTCTTGCAAAAATAACTGTTTCGCCCTCTATGATCTGTTGTGATATACGAAGTAATTTCCGATAAATCAATGTCTTTATCACTCTTCGAAGCTTAAAAAAAGGAATCCTTAAGATTCCCGAAAGTCTTTCCACCGAAAAGTAAGTAAAAGCTTCCTGATCCGCACGCATAATAAAATATGCAAGTACTAACTTTTCTAATTTTGTTATTTTCATACTTCGATATACTAAATGTAAACAATGATGCTTATACTCTGTTGTTACAATTACTTCTTCCATTTTTAGAAAATCCTGAAAAACAGAATTTTTTCTGACAACTTCTTTAATATCATTATCATTGAAAAGAAAATCTCTTTTGTCCTCTGGAGTTAAATAATATCGATTTGTAAATTGTTTTCCCATCGCTTTTTGTTCTGCTTTTACGATATAGCCTTTTTCCGCTAATTTGTTTGTCTGCCTTTGGATCGTACGTTCACAGTATCCTGTTTCATCTTCCATCGTATTTACTGCCGGATAGCAATAGCCTTTTTTATCCATACGGCTTAATAAATTTAAAAATACACTCTTGCCTGCCGTTGTAATCTCTGGATCAGCCATGACTTTTTTAAAACTTGTGAACATCTCCATACTATTTTTCTCCTAAAATCTTATTTAATCTTTTCTCCTGTATCCGGCTCAGTATTCTCTGCCGGCTGCATCTCCCAGTCTGATGTATCCTTGGGTGCTTCTGTCATCTGCTCTTCTTCTGTCGTTTCTTCTGTCTGTTTTTTTTCTGTACTAACTTCTGTTGTTGTAACTGCAGATCGTTTTGTTTGTTTCTTTTGCGGTCGATTTACGATCACTGCTATTATGATCAACACAACCATTACAATCACAGCAACAACAAGTGATACTATTTTCCCTTGTCTCTGATTCATTCTCTCACTTCTTTCTGATTTTCAACTGCATAAATATAAGTCCTGTAATCGTTTTTCTCATAACTACAAGTAACAAATGTATACAATCGTTTCCTGATACTCTGATCTGGTAAATAACTAATAGATTGAATTCTTGATAGATAATTTTCTCTATCCTTTTTATTTTTGAATTCAATCGGTAATTTTTCTGGTTTGTTTGCACGTGCAGCAATTACTTTTAATGTCCTGGTCTCTTTTGGAAGATACAAAATAATCTTTTGATGCTTCTTCCAGAACGATCGATTTTTATATTTCACAAGTGTTGCAAACATAGAACCATTTCTCATGTGGTGGCCATAAATAATATTATTATCTGAAGAAAAATCTTTTTTACATCCAGAATCTAAAAAAATACAACCAGAACTATTATAATTTTTAAAAAATGTTTTATGTAGGTATTCTTTGTTGTTCTTGGCTTGAACGACTGGATAGTTTATTTTTGTTCCTGGTATCTTAATCCAAGCAACTATATCACTATTAATCTTTTTTAGTTTCTTCCAATCTATTTTCTGTTCTGTCTGCACAGATTTTCTTAATGTTTCATATTCTTTTTCTGCTTTTTTATATTTTCTTTGATGCATAAAAATATTTTCTGCCAAAAATACAATTCCAACAATACATAAAAGCAACAAACCATCATATATTCTTTTTTTTATTTTGATATTATCCAAAATGGACCTCCTGCTCCTGCATCAGAATTTGATTCATTCACTATCAGATCTAAACTCCAAGTCTGTTTTGTTCTGTTTCTTGAACCACAGTCAGCCACCGTTATTTTTCCATCTTTGATCCCTGTTAATACGATAAAATGACCATTATCTGTGAAATGCCCTGGTGCCATAAGTGCTACCACAAGTTTTCCAGTCTTTAAAGCTTTTATAATCTGAGATTTATCTTCTCCAATAGCCTTGCATTTTACATTATAATGTTTCGCCAATCCAGGGATTACACTATGAAGACTTCCTGAACCTTTTATATAATATCCATTTTTTCCAGCCCATTCACATGTCTGGCGAGGCGTTACTTTTTTCCCTGTTAATGTTGAAATACAGATTGCCATGCTAGTCGGTCCACAACCACTACTTCCTATTGTTGATGTGCTATACGGAAGACTTTCCCATGCGGCATCTCCCTGATTATAATAAACAACCTTCAATCCACTGTTTCCCTCAAGAAGCGAAATTTCAGCTGAAGAATCTCCTGTTGCTATAGAATAGTATTTCATTACTTTTTCTGCATGATTGGGAGTCCCTTTTGCACCTGCAGGCATCATTGTATCACTGTATTCTTTACTAAGTGCCAAAGTATATTTCCCACCATGTTTTTTTATCCATGATATCCACCGATCCATGCCATAATTATACCCTTGGATTGCAACTTTAATATGATCAATATCATAAGGACTTTCAACATCTGCTTTTTTTAATGCATCTCTTAATTCTTGAACCCCTGCATTAATAGAACATTCTCCATGTCCTGTTGGAATTCCATTAGGACTATGACTATGTCCACCATTATTATTCTTTGTTTTTAAACAGTACAGTCCATATGCTCCTTCTGCCGCCTGCATTGGATCTGGTTCACTTCCCGAAGATTCTGCCTGCATCAAAGCTAAAGCAAGATCTACATAGTCTGGTATCTTGTATTTTGTACAATATTGACTAACCATAGGTCTCCATTTTTCCACCTGATCTGATAATGGAGAAGCTGCTGTTCCAGCTGTTGTTCCCATATCAGAAGCTGCCAACATAGCTACAATAAAAAACAAAATAGGTATTAAAATAATGATCAATAGTTTTTTTCTGTTTTCTTCATCCGCAAGCATACGCATTGCGAAATAAGCTTCATTCATTTATCGACCACCTGCTTTTCCAAAATATGCCCATTTATAATCCGGAATTTCAAAATTAACATGCAATCTCTTTGATCCAATCATAAACAATGCATGTCCTCTTCGTTTACTTTCTAGAAGCTCTCTTTCTGCTTCTGTCAGATTGTATAACTTATCAGTTTCTTCTAAGTTTTGTCCATCGGTTCCAAATAAAATTTTATAACATGGCGTATCAAGCAATGCCTGTCCATACATTTTAATTTTTGGATCTAAGAAATCTACAACACTATGGCTAATAATAAATAATCCAGCTTCATATTTTCTATCTCGCTTGGCCACATTTCGTAAGAACACTAAAGATTGGGGAACTTCTGGATCAATCATCAGGTAAGCTTCATCGCAGATTAATGCAACTTTCTCTGTTCGATCACTACTCATAATATTCCATGACCATGTCTCCAATAAGAAATATTGGGCTCTTTTCACATTGTTCGATGTAGACTGAAGAGAATATGTATCCAAAACTGTAATCTGTTTATCTGTTTGTAATGTTGTCGGTCCATTCCATAATGCACTGTCCGCACCATTTGCTGCATCTTCTAAAAACAATGCTAGATCTTCATATATATTTTCTGTTTCAATTTTTCCTTCTTCTTTTGATTCACTAGCCTTTTCCAACAATTTATTATACATATCTGATAAAATTGGAAAATCTTCAGGTTTTAACTTCTTCGCATCTGTGTTCCAATCAATATCAAAATCTTTGTATAATTCAATCAACGTCTTTTTTAAGACTGCTTTATGTTTATCCGTCAAAGATGGAATATATAAAGAAAAGAAAATCTCTAAATGTTTAATATAAAGAGCTAAGTCTCCAAGACCATTTCCCTCATCCTTATCATAGTAATCTGTAAGTCCTGGTTCTGTTTCATCTGATTCATCATTTTTTGGAATTGGCATTATGTGTAATGGATTTACACGTGCTTCTGGTGATCCCCCTGCATCTAACCAATTGCCATTTAGATTTTTACAAAAATCTTTATATTCACTTTCCGGATCAATAAATATCAGTTTTGTTCCTAGCATAAATTCTGACAAAGTAATATGCTTCACTGCCGCACTTTTACCACTTCCAGGGACCCCCATAATAACAAAGTTAGAATTTGTTCGATCATTTTCACGCAGCCAAAAGTCTAGCACAACTAGTCCTCCAGTTGCATCCTTTGCAACATAACAACCTGCATTATCATTCAGTCCTGAAGAACTAAACGGGAATCCACCGACAAAAGTTCGAAGCGGCATAACACGATTTGATACCTCATTTAATAATGGATTTTCAATATAAAATGGTGCAACATGCTGTAATGCATGTTTTTGCATCAATGTAAGTGGTCTAACTTTCAGATTGGTCATTGCACATGTTCCACGCATCTTCTGTTCTACTTTTTTTAAAGATTCTTTATCTATTGCCATTGGAATTAATGTTCCTGCCAATTCTCCAACAACTTCTCCATTTTCATCGATTTGCTGCAGCAATTTCATTCCATCTTTTGCACCTTTTTCTGCTCGTTGTTGCTTCAATCGATCTTTTGCTGTTCTTGCCTGTCCTGATAGCATTGTTATGTTCTTGTTAATACTCTCCAGGATTTCACCCTGATTGGGCGTAAAAGTAAAGGAAACTGCTGTTGATGGAATATTCGTAATACGTGTTAACCATCCATAATTTGGAGCAGGTGGATATTTTATCACACCGTATCCTTTACAGTAGTTTTCTCCTAAGGTAAAATTATTGGATTCAAATTTCAATGCGATCGGCGAAATAATATTTAATAACGAAGCATTTTCTTCCATTTTCTGTTTCTTAGCCATCATATCACTCCTTTTAATATTGGTATCGATGCATCTGTCATCTCATCTTCAATTGATACAACTGCCGGATTATTCACAAGGTTACATAAACGAACTATATCCTGATCCTTTATGATTTCTGTTTTAATTCCGACCGCCTCAAAATGCTCTGCAAATTCACTAATTCTTTTCTTTAAATCTCTTTCCACATCTTCTGCAGCTTTCATAGACAAGTAAAAAAAGAACTGTCTTTCTACAATTTCATCTCCAAATGTGAAATCAGATAAATTTTCCATTTCTTTTCTAAGTAACTCTCTTCGATATGGATCACTTGTCTCATTACGGAGATGAGCATACGATTCCAAAAGAGGCTGCATATCTACCGGACGCGATATTGCAAGAAAATGAAATGGTTCTTTTTCAACTGATAGTTCTGCCGTCAGCTGCTTCACTAACGTTTCTTTTTCTCTTTTGGATAGCAATCCTACGCTGACTGGTATTATCTTAATATAACCAATTACATATCCATCTCTTGTATACAAATAATTATTCTGGATATTCAATACATTCGTAAATTCCTGGGCAGTTGTTTGTTCTGCTGTAAGTTTCTTCTTTTTTTCTTTTTTCTTCATGTACTGCTCCTTTATTTTCTCTTCTTTTTCATTGTTTCTTCCATTAATTTTGCTCTGTTAGCTTTCTTCGCAGCCAATTGATGATAGGCTTGTGAAAGTGGGCAAGTAGAATCCAAGAATAAAGGGGATTTATCGACATATTCTTTTCCGTTATAAATAACCCTTTCGAACCCCAGTGCAAATAATTCCTCGTTCGTAATTCGAACCTTTATTGTTTTGTTTGACATTTTTTCTGTTCTCCTTTATTTCTATTCTTTTTTCCTTAGTCATTTATTTATCCCCACATTTCATTCAACCTTATAATCAACATTGAATTCTTCCTTTGTATGATTTTTAGAATTCTCTGTTGTTGTTTTAGGCTGATGCGTTGTTACACGTTTTTTTTCTGTCGTTGTTCGTTTTTTTTGTGTCGTTTTTACTGTTTTTCGGACCTTTTTTACCGTTTTTTTCTTTTTTGCTGTTGTGTTCCGCTTTTTTGTCGTTCCAATTTTTTTTCTTGTAGATGTCGTAATATTTCTTCTATCTGTTGTTGCCTTCTGTGTTGAAGATTCTGTCATCTTTTCTGTTTTTCTTTCTGTCGTCGCCTTTTTTTCTTGTGTCGTTGGTGTTTCTGTCGTCACTTCTTCAGTTGCTGTCTGCGTTGTCCCCTGTGTTGTAACCTTTTCTTTCTGTATTTCTTTTGTTAAATGCTGCTTCTTTTTGCCTGCATTTATATTTTTCAATACAATAGAAAGTCCAAAAAAAACTAATACAATGCAAAAAAGCAGGATCATAATAAATCCTGCTTTTTTCATGTTAATTTTGAATTTTTTTGACTTCTTCTTTTTTTCTTGTTTTTTAATTTCTGAAACTATTTTACTATTTTGTTCAACTATACACTCTTCTTCAACATTAGTATTCTCTGTATCTAAAATTGTGTTTTGACTCCCAAGTAACTCTCTAAAATCCTCAGTATGATCATTTTCAAATGGATTATCAATACTAATGCGTATGTGCCTATTTTCATAATGCAGAATCAATTCTCCCTCATCTGATTCACACCATATTTGTATATCGCACTGTTCAAACATCTTTTCTATTGGATCTTCTTCACAAAAAGAACAGACTGTATACACCACACCTTCTTTTCCACTATTACATAGAAATGAAATATCATTCCACTTATATATGCCATTTTCTCCTATTAACCCATAGTTTGATGACAGTTTTGGAAGTATTGCTTTTTTTACATTTGTTGTTATTTCACAAAGACATAAATTTTTCTCTGCCTCTGAAAGTGTCTTCACAAAATTAATTGCTGCCAATACTGCTGTTTTTCTATCCTGCGATAAAAAACCTATCTGTATTTCCTGCTTTTGAACATCTATCTTTGGCTTTTCCGAGATTTTTAAGATCTTTCTTAATGATTCAAGAATATTTTCATTCTGATCAACAATTTCTATTCCTTGCAAATCTAGAAGTTCACTTTTATCTCGAACAATCAAAATAATCTTTATCTCCGGAAAGCTATTTTGAAATTCTATCAGATCTTTTGAATTTTCCAATGCTACCTGCTCAATTACAATTGCTTGTGGCTTCATTGTATCGATGCTGATATATTCTCTTTTGATAAAATCTGTCAGCCTACAATTCCATACAATATAATTCCGATGAAGGACATTCAGTTCTGATCCAAGATATTCTAATTCCTGTGTGATTAAAAACAGAATCATTCTTCTACCTTCCATTCATCTTTATATTTATATAAATATACCTGTTGCTCTTTAAGGTATGCAATAAACAATAATACAAATGCTCTCATCGAAATATTGCCCTCCAGTCTTGTATTAAACCCTATACATGCTGTAATTCCAATCATGATCGTTAACACTACGATCGATAGATCCCGAGATATTCCATACAAAATAATTGAAAAAACAATTACAAATGCTGACATAAGGATTGTGAGATATAATTCTTTTTTTCCAAATCCAGGAAAATATTCATGCTGAGCCGTCACATACGTTGGTATGTATAAATCCTCTTTTTCTCTTTCTTCCATTAATTTTTTCCTCACTTTCTACTGATAATATTCTAAAATACTATCTTTAAAACTATAAATCAATATTGTTAAAATCATAAATAAGATAACGTTTCTACCTCTTCGAAAGTTAGTTTCTTTTGAATCAGGGTCATTAATCGTACTAAAAATCAAAGTTAAAATTCGAAAAATTCCTCCTGCGTTAACTAAAATCATAAAAGCTTTAATTAAATCTGTAATTGTATTCATTTTTTCTCCTAATGTGCAAATATTCGTCTAATATTTGAAGCAACTTGTAATTTTCCTGCCAATCCACTACCTTGATTCGCAAACAGATAATCCTGAATTAACTTCGGTCCTTTTAATGCCAATGATCCAAATGCTACAGACCAGATTACATGCCCGGTTAATAATAAAGCCATAGCTAATCGAAGCAAAATAATCTGCAATGTACAAGTAAATCCCATCTGCAGAAACTTTTTCCCAGCAATCTTAAAAGATCCACCGTCACTATCCATAAGTCCTACACTTAAAAGTGGAATAGCAAATTTTAAAACCATTAATTCTGCACCATTCTTGATTATCTGTATATATATCAAAAAGATTATAATTAAAAATATGATAAGCAATAGAACTGTCGTTATTCCATTTCCAAATAATGTCAACAAAAATTGATCTTTAATTGCTTCTATTTCTCCCTTACTTCCAATCGCCGTTAATATTGCTTTTGTAAAGGTTTCGAAAATATTGACAAGTGGTGTATATAATCCTAAAAATGTAACTGAAATTGCAACCGCCTGACAAAATCCTGTTAAAATATGAATTGGATCATGATCTGGATCTCCATCCGATTGCAATATATAAATTGAAAAACCCTTTTGGACAAATTTTAATATCAGTAATGCAATTGCATATTTTAATATCACTGCATTAACTTTGCTTAGGCTTAAACCCTTAATTAAATGCTTTGTACTGATGTAATTTTGGCAATTTAATGCTATATCCATTAGATCAACAAGGAATTTATTAATCAATTTAACAGCATCCTTCGCGAGATCTTCTAAAAAATCATTGAATAAGCTTTTTAACATTTAAGACCTCCTGATATTTTCTATTTATAGTAAGATAAAATTGTTGGTACTAGTGCAACAACTGAAACAACCAGAACCATACAGACAAGGATTATACCGATTCTTTTTTTATAGATTTTGGTATCCACATCATCTGACATTTTCATGCGGATTAGATTAATGAGAATCATTACAATTCCAATCACAGAAGACAATCCAATCAATGGTGTCTTCATATCATTAAACATGCTTTTAGTTCCAGTAAATAATTTAGAACTTCCAATACCACCTGCATATACATGATTTTGTGCCATCAAAAAACAGGTAATCATATTCATCATAATTACCGTAATTTTTCCTCTAAGTTTCATTAATGTGTTCTTCATTTTGTTTCTCCTTGTTATTTTTTTGCAGCCTTAGCCGCTTTTTCTTTTTGTTGCTTTAATATTTGTGCATCAATGTGTCTTTTCCACACATTCCAAATTCCCCATAATTCCATTTTTGAATTATGCGGACGTTCATTTTTCTTATGCTCTTCTGCTTTTTTTTGTCTCAACCGATTATTATGCTCTTCATCACCCATACCTAAAAATTCATTCATCGCATATTGTGATAAATCTGGGGCATACATAATCGCCGGATCAGAATCTGACATAACCAAAGAATATGGCCTTTGCAGCTTGCCGACCTCATCCGGATACAGTAATGGCCGTCCCATTAAATTAGAACTTTCCCCATCACTTCCACCATTTCTAAATGTACCTGACGGAGTATTATTGCTTTTTGAATAAGAACGTGTTGTATAGTTTCCTAAATCTTCAGATATTTTCTTCTTTGTAGTCGGATTTGGACTTCGAAGATATATCTTTATATCAGCATTATCCTGAATAATCTGTGAAACTTTTTCTCCATACACATCGTCCAACTGAGCATATGACTGGATAAACATAAAATGTCTGATTCCTTTTCCAGTACCAAATGAAGTCTGTTGTCGCATATTTGTTATCTTCGTGAAATTTCCAAGCTCATCATCAACAAAATTCCATCGTACAGGAACCCGTCCTCCATATTTTTCGTCTGCTGCATAATCAATCAAATCCGATAATTGACGCAAAACCAAACTGGCCAATGGAAAATATGTTTTATCTCTTGCTGGCAAGCATAGATAAATAATGATTTTTTTTCCTTCTTCTATCATTTTTCCAATATCAAAATCGCTCTTATTTGACATTTGATTGATTGCTGGAATTGTTAACAATTTCAATGTCATAATTGCTGAAACATAAAAAGAAGACCTTGTTCGCATTGCTGCAACTTTCGTTGCTGCTAACAAGATCTTCGCTGGGTGTTCCTCTGGAAGTGAGTCAATATAAAATTGTAACGGCAATGCTCCTCGATAATCAGAACACATTTCTGTAATAAAGTAAAATACATTTGTCAGATTCTGATATTCTGGATGATCTTGATTATCATAACAAACAGCCATAATTGAAGCCGCTAATGTTGCTGCTTCACCACTGTTCCAAAGTTTTTCTCCATTTTCTGGTGGTTCACCAACTAACTGACTGACCAAACTCCAAGTTTCTTCAATTGCTCTTGATATATCATTTCTGCAAAGAGCCTGTATCACTGGTTCCAAAAAATTTTTTCGATCCGATTGATATGGATGAATAAAATCAATACATATTGTTTCATATCCATATCTTTTAGCTGCATCTTCTGTATAGTCTCTCAATTCACCTTTCAAATCTACTGCAAAAATATTTTCTCCTGCCAGAATAAGATCAACAATCGTTTCGATTACAATATTTCTTGTTTTTCCTGATCTTGTTGCACCTATGATAAGTGCATGTAAATCCTTGGTAATATGATATATCTTCTCTTTTGTTCTTCCAAAAAAATCTGATCTTTTAAGATCTTCTTTTCCTAGTACCAATCCACCTGCTGAAAAATGTTCTTTTCCATCCATTAATTTTTTTGAATCAATTACATCTGAATCAAATACCTGATCAAATTTCTCATTTGGCAACCATTTTGCTGTACCATGTTGTCCCTGTCCCACAGGCACTGGTGTATGAATTTCAGGTGTAATCTCTATCATATCAACCTTAAAAGATGATTTGCCACCAACTAATAATGTTATAATTCCCAATAATAAAATAACAAAAAAGAAGATCGTAAACATTCTTATCTGTTCATTATTTGAAATATATTGCTTCATAGCAACTGGATCAGTCACAAATTTTATCTGCTCTGGATTTTTTAATGTACTATCTAAAAAAATTGCTGTAAATGCACTTGCATAAAGTATTACAAAAGATAATCCTATAATTCCAACAATCCTGACTGCACGTCTTTTAAAGAACATCACAATCGGATTGCTTTCTTTTTTTACCACTTAAACACCTTCTCTCTATCTTTCCCAATCCATTCCATGTCCTTTCGCCTGTTCTCTCTTCCACTCATCAATCGATCTTACAGAGTGTTCATGTAAGTTCGTCTGATGTGGATATGCATTGTCATCAGCCCCTTCTATTATTGAAAATAATAAAAACAGCTTATCTAATTTCTGTAGTTCTACAACATTTTTAGCATCATATTTTCCTGAACGAATTCTATTAAGTCTTTCTTCATTCCTTTTAAATTTTTCTTCTAATCCCTCTTTCGTATATTCTTCATTTGGATAAAATGATCGATTACGCACTGGTTTATGTCCATCTTTCCAAAAAGTTATATATTTGTGATCATCATTCCATTGAACATGATAATCATTCTGTTCCATCAACTGAATAAATTCTTCTTTTGATGTGGCAGTATTAGCTACATCTCTTACAATAAAAAATGTTTCTGTTCGATAATTTAATGACTCAGATTTTTCATCTGGTTCTTTATTTTTATGTCTTTTATAGTTTTCTCTAAATCTTTCACGCATTGCCTCCTTTGTATAATTTCCTGGATTTTCAAAGATTCGGTTTCTCATTTTTTTACCATCAGGATTTGTAAACAATACATATTTATATTCATTCTTCCATCGTACCTGATAACCTTGCTTATTCATTAGCCAAAAAAATTCCGTATGATTCTCAGCAACCTCTAATGCTGCATCTACTGCCATTTGTGTTTCTTTCTTCCAACTAGTTCCATTTCTCTCTGCATCCCTTTGGGCTGGAGATTTACTTTTGGCAACTTCTTTTTCTGGCAGGATTGATAAGCCATGTTTTTTGCATAATCGATCGGAAACTCTCCGTAAAATTTTCAAGTCTGCTAACTGCCATTTATGGCCATCTTCCACATTCACTGTATTCAGTATAAAGTGCGTATGAATATGATCCTTATCTGTATGAACAGCATAAGAAATCTGAAACCCTTGAAAATTTTTTTGCTTTACAAATTCATCTGCAATCTGCTTTGCCAGTTCTGGGGTAACTTCTCCAGGTTTAAACGATTGTATGTAGTGCATACACATTCGTTTTCCTTCCTGATCCTTCCCCCATAATTGTTTTGTCAGCATAAATTCATCATATGCATTTTCCGGATTCATCAGAAGGATTCCACCCTGTAATTCTGATCTGGTTTTTTCAGAATCATGAACATAGTCAAGAATATATTTCATTTTATTCTTTGTATCATATTTCATATACTTTCCACTCTTATCCTGGGCCTGAATCACAGTCGCCATGATTTATCACCTCACTTATTTCACTTAGTTTTGAATAAGTCATTTGCAGCATTTCAAAACATTCGGTAAGATCAACACTGGTAATTCTTCCTTCATGGGCCAACATAACCAATTGGTTCAGATTATTTCCTACCCTTGCTACCTGTAGATGTAAATCTTGAATACCGGAAACGACAATAATAGGATGATCGGAAATCGCCTTTCTAACATAATCCGAAAAATTCATCCCTGTATCTTTTAAAGAATCCAGTAATTTCTGTTCCTCTTCTTTGCTTATCCGGATTGTTTTTCTTCTGTCCTTCATCCTTTTCTACCTGCCAACTGTTCATTAAAATCTTTATAGCCATCAAACGGCGATTCATCCCAAATATCGTATGACTTCCCATAGAAGTCTTTTAATTTTTCTGTCTGATTTCTTCCCCATTCATCGTTGTCTAAGTGTAAAAATATTCTCTGAATGTCATAATGTTTTACATATTCTTGCAGTGACGTATCCGCAAGACAACAAAGTGCTACATGATGATCTTTGATTGCATCTGGATATAATGTTAAATAACTCATCATGTCAATCGGACTTTCATACACATGTAACATCTTGTTTTCACCAGATCGATGAAATGCAAATCTTTTATCGCTTCCTCGTGTTTCTCCTTTAAATGCTTTACTTGTCATAGTTCCCCTGATTGCCGCATGTCTTGGATTTCCATCATAATCGTATCCAACAAATACGCAACTATGGTATTTATTTTCATATAGCATTTTTTCTTTTATGAACTGATCAACTACCCATCGATCAATCTTTCTTGTTTTAATAAGATATGCATAAATATGCTGAAAGCTATCTGATCTCTCTGGTAAAGAAAATTCTATTTCTTTTTCTTCTACAGGTTCTCTTTTATATGTATCCAATCCTTTGATACCTAAAAGATATGACACTGATTCAATGAATGTACACTGATGAATAAACATCACTAACTGAATTGGCCCACCACCACAATTATTCTCTCTGCTCATATCTGCAGAAAAACAGTGAAATGCATTCTTCATAGGTGTAATATACAAACCACCATATCCAGGTACTTTATATGTATTTTTTCTTTTTTCTAATTTCAAATTTAATTCTCTGGCAACTCCAAGAATGTCTCTTTGATCAGCTTCTGCAATCTGTTCCCTAGAAAATCTTTGTCTTCTCATATATATGCTTCTCCTTCCTTTAAATTTTAGAAATCAAAAAAGCACAGAATTATTTCTGCACTTTTCTAGTTTCTAAAATACTCTTTTTGTCAAATACTCTTGAAATTTCGTTAAATATTCTTTGGGAAATTCTCCACAGCCGCCATCTAATATGATCTGCACTGCTTTTTCTTTCGAATACGCCGGCTTATATACTCTTTTACTTCGAAGTGCTGTATAAACATCTGCTAAAGCGACTACCTGAATCCAATCTTTTATTTCTTTTCCTAAAAGATTATCTGGATATCCTGATCCGTCAATTCGTTCATGATGGTGTAAAGCGATCTCAGCAGCATACTTTTTCAATTCTCTGTTCAAGTTAGAATTCATGATCATATCGTGTCCAATTACTGTATGTTGTTGTACTATTTTATATTCTTCCTTTGTCAGCTCTCCAGGTTTGTATAAAATATGATCCGGAATATATATTTTCCCTATATCGTGGTATTTTGCAGCTTCTGCAATCAGCTGAATTTCATTGTTAGCTAATCCTAAATCCATATACAACAATAATTTTCTTGTTAATTGACTGGTATCATCAATATGACTCATTTAATTCCTTCCTTATAATTTCAAAAGAGGCTGTAGATAAAACTACAACCTCTTTTGACAGCTATTATTTACTTTACGTTTCTTATGCGTGATATCTTTTACATTTGTGGTATATAAAAGTATCCTTTATTTCTTCAGTTTTCTTCTTTTTAGATAAATCACAACTCCTGCGACAGCCCCAAGTGCAATACCTGCAACATAAGGAATTGCATTAAAGTCATCTCCTGTTTTTACAGTTGTCGTCTGACTTCCACTTCCATTAGTACTTGTTGGTGTTTTTTCTGTCTTTGGTACTTTTACAGATACTTCTGCCTGTCCTGGATGAATTCCTGAACCATTAACAGTCGCTTTGTTCACCAATGTTTTGCCTAATGCACTCTTTAATACTTTTGCCTGATAATTCACCTCAACTTTCTCACCATATTTTAATTCCGGAATTTTAACTTCTAACTTGTTTCCATCTGTATTGATCGTGTAATCAGTTATCCCAGTCACTTTTACACTTTCACTTTGAAGGGCAAGACCTTCCGGAATCGTATCATTAATTACGACATCCTTTGATACAGAATTTTCTTTCTTTAAAGATACAGACACGTTATATTTTACCATGTCCCCTACTTTATATTCTTTCTTATCTGCATCTTTCGTCATCGTAACGTCTTGATCTACCACTGTAACAGAATTATTATCATCTTTTGGATCTGCGTTATCTGCCTGTGTAGTTGCTGTATTTTTATATGTTCCTTCTTTCGTGTACGTTACATTATAGGATACCAACAGTTCATCCTTACTACTTAGATCTTTTCCTGTTTCAATTGTAAAGTTATTCTGATTTGTCACGATCTTGCAATCTTTTGTAATGTCTGTACCATTTAAAGATACTTTCATACTTTCTGCATCGATCGTAATTCCATCTTCTTGTACAAATTGATCCTTTACTGTTACGTTTTTGGCTGTTGCATCTGCTTTTGTCTGTTTCACAGTCAATGTGTAAATCCCTGTATTTCCAACGGCATATTCTGTCTTATCTGATGTCTTATTGATTGACAATTCTGGAGTTACATTTGTTACTTCAATGACGTTTGTTGCCTGATCTTCATTTGTATTATCACTTGTGGAAACGGCTGTGTTTGTATATTCTCCAGTTTTACTGAATGAAACTTTATAGCTTACTTCCAGTTTGTCTTCATCAGATATATTTTTTCCAGTCTCAATTTTGAAGTTATTTCCTTCAACTGTAATCTTACAATCTTTCGTGATATCTTCTTTATTCAGCTTAACTTCCATACTGTTTGCATCATAAGCCATACCATCTTCCTGTGCAAATTTGTCAGTGATCACAACATTATTTGCTGTCAGATTTTCTTTTGTCTGTTTAACTGTTAATGTATATGTTGCTACTTCTCCGATCGCATACTGAGATTTATTTGACTTCTTTGTAATCTCCAAAGCTGGAGCTTTCATCTTAATATCTTCTGTATCCTCACCGCCACCAGATGGGATTGTATCATCGTCTTTAATCGTATCCCCATTTGTATTTGGTGTTGCTGGAGCAGTAAATACATTTTCCAGATCCGTTGCTAATGCAGCTTTATCCGTGATCGTTGCATCATAGGTAACAACAATCTTATCTGTCCAGTTATCCATGTCTTTATAAGGTGTAATACCGATACATGGAATGTCACTGTTCTTTAAGTTATATGGTGTTTTGATTGTAAATCCTGTTCCATCATTTTCATAACTAATATCTAAATTTGATGTTACATTTTTTCCACCAACTAATACTGCTACGGAACCTTCTTTAATTTCCAACCCTTCTGTTTTCACCAGATCTTTTAATACAATATCTCTCATAAATGTTCCTGCATTTATATTTGTAATCGTAACATTATATCCTACGGTATCACCAACTTTGTATTTTGTACCTGGTGCTTTTTTGATAACCTGTAATTTTGGACTATTAATATATACCTGCTGCTGATCTTTCATCTCTGGAATACCAGCTGCAGTTGTAATTGCTGTGTTATCAACGACGGTTCCATTTGATGCAACTAATGCTTTTGCATCATATTCAACTGTGATTGTCTTTCCATATGGAAGTGCATAATCACCTTTAGACTTCAATATCCAGCCATTTCCAGACTGTTCAATCGTGTAATCTTTCTCATCAATTCCACTAACTTTCACACTTGAAAAATCAAATGCCATACTATCTGGTAAACTTGTATCTTTAATTATAAAATACGCTGTATCTGCCTTTTCATTTGTATTTGACACTTTTACCATGTAATGAACTACATCGTTTACCTGATGCTCATAACGATTGACACTTTTCTTAATTGCCAATCCTGGTTCATTTTTTTCATTTGTAGAAAGCTGAACTTCTGTTTCTGGCTTATTTGTTATAACATTCTGTCCATTTACCTCAACATATGCCGTATTATATTCTTTTACAATTTTTTGATCTTCAGTGTAATGTCCATGTTCTTTCCAACGATCTCTCAAACTTTTTAATTGCTCTTCTGTCGCATTCTCAGGAACATCCATCTTCACATTGATCTCCATTGTATAAGAATTGTTTTTGTAAAATTCATCATTTGATCCTGGATTTTTTAAAGTTGCTTTTACTTCGTTTCCTACCGTTGATACATCAAACCAACTTGTTACATCTTTTCCATTATCAGCTTTTACTTTTACTGAATTAATCTTCATACATTGCTCAATGCTATCTTTGAACGCAAAACTTACATACTTTTCATCTGCATTTTTTGCGATCTTCTGTGTAATTGAATATGTCCAGTCATCGGCTAATGAACGAACTGTATTTTTCTTTACATTCGTTTCATCAGAATCACTAACTGTCTTTTCAGGACCTTCTATTTTCGTTGTTACCTGATTTGTATCCTTAACATCTCCATCAACATTTGTCTTTGCTTTGTTTGCCTCAGTTACAATATTATCTGTTTCGTTATAATGTCCATGCTGTTTCCATTGTTCTTTTAATGCACTCATCTGTTCTTCTGTTGCATTTTCTGGAATATCTAATTTCACTGTTACTTGTAATGTATAGATGCCATACTTATAAAAGTCATCATTTCCTTTCGGATCTTTCAGTTTTGCAGTGACTTTATTATTATCTGTTGATACATCAAACCAGCTTGTTGCATTTTTTTCCTTTTCCATATTAGATGCAACCACTTTTACAGAGGTAATCTTTAAGCATGATTCAATCTGATCTTCAAAAATAAAGCTTGAGTAGTGATGTGCTGTTGGAATTCCAGTGGGAATTACTTGATCTACATTATAGGTCCATTCCTGTCCAAAATGCTCTACTGTATTATTTTTAACTTTTGTTTCATTGTTATCGCTAACACTCTTAACTGGGGCGGCAGTTTTAAATCGAACCATGTTCTGTCCACTTCCCACAAACTGATCATGTCTTGTTGGCTCTGCAATATTTCGTCCAAAAGTATATTCAAAACTATTTCCTTCAAATGTGAACGCTGCACAGGTGAAATCTTCACTATCATAGTCTTTATCTGTATCAGCATAATAGATATATGTTCCATTATCTTCTTTATAACTCAGTTTCGTATCTTTAGATACATACTGACCATTTACCTTATTGGCTTTTACCCCAATATACTGGTTGGAATCAATATCTTTTAATGTTACATTGGATTTTAATGACACCTTAGTTGTTGTTCCTGCTTTATAGAATGTACTTGTTGTCTTAACTTCTTCCAGCCCTACGTAAACTGTATTTGTTAAGTTTTCACCTAAAGCAATATATCCATCCTGTCCTTTGTATTTTTCAATACCTGTCACAGTTCGTACCATATCAACTTTTACCCAGTGACCATTTGATCCATCCGCATCACACTGATAAATCTCCATATTGGATATCTTTACCTTAATCTTGTCCACTGAATTTTCGGATGTTTTAAACCAAAGATATTCTTTTTGGAAATCCTGTATATTTAAATCCAATCCATTATAAGACGTTGGATACTTACAGCTCTTTCCTTCTTCTACCGTAAATGTACTGTTTTTGGTTCGATATAAGCGAAAACCATATTCCGCATTTACTTTTAAGGCCTTACTGTCATCAAACGAAGAGTATGCTCTTTCTTTGTTATCTCTCCAATCACTTCCAACAATTGCTTTTGCTCCATCTACTGCTATTTGAGCAAAAACATCTGTATTGGGTATCATTAGAATCGCCATTGCGATTGCTGCAATTTGATGACAGATTTTCTTAAATCTTTTTTTCTTCATAATCTGTCTCCTTTTTCATGAAAAATTTACAATAAAAAAACACCATCAGCTTCATGGTGTTCTTGATACTCAATTTAAGGTGGTCCCCTATAATTATTTTTATATTTCATTCTCTCCTCATTTTTCTAAATAAAAAAGAGCCATGAAAAAATCACCGCTCTTAATGTAATGCTATTAAACGAATCATATAATGGAAATCATATGATACTGCTATAAGTTTACCATTTTTATATGCTTTAACTTTTAAATATAAATCTCCCCTTCTTCCATTTTTATTAAAATCACCGCAATAAAAAACCACTTTTTGTCCAGGTTTTAATTGCTCTGAATCAAATGTTGGCTCTTCTAATTGAGTCATGGGTTTTTCAGATGCACCTGCAACTGTATAATATAATGTAGCTCCATTTAGTGGTTTCAGTGTTACAAACTCACCATCTGTATCAACATCAATATAATCATCCACATATCCAACTCTGGCTGATCCTTTACAGCTTCCATAGTTCACTGAATAATAATATTTCCCCTTTCCGCTTCCAAGATCAGCTTTGTGAATTTTTTTCCCAGTTGCAAGATCTTTTTTTACTTGCTCAAGATCTATTGCATCTTCCTTGCCAGGATATTTACTCTTTGTAGTCGCTTTTACTGTTTTTTTCTTCACAGTGATCGTCTTTTTCGCATACAATTTCCATTTCATGTTTTTCTTTCTGTAAGCTTTAACGGTCAGTTTCTTACCGACTTTCTGCTTTGGAATAGGAATCGTAAAGTTTCCTTTAGAAGATGCTTTTTTCTTATAAATCTTCTTTCCAATTTTTACCTTAACTAAGTATTTTTTCTTTGTTTTTCCTTTAATCTTTTTTGTTGTAGTATATACTTTGTTAACTTTTAGTTTTTTATTCGCTGCATGCACGTTCGTCATTGAAAATAATATCATTGAAAAAAACATCATTGTAACTACTACAATTGATTTTTTTACTCTTCTCATACTGACCTCCTCTAAATAAATGTCATTTTGACAATGTTATAATGATTCTCTTCTGATTCCGTTGTAATCCAATGATACAACATTCTCTCCTCATTCTTAATAATAAAAACCATGAATCATATGAATCATGTAATGTGATTCATATGATATCGCGATTAATTTACCATTCTTGTAGGCATGTACCTTTAAATACAATCCACCTTCGTTTGCATTCTTATTAAAATCATAACAACTAAAAACTACTTTTTGTCTTGGTTCTAAATGTTCTGAATTAAATGTTGGTTCTTCTAATTGAGTCATAGACTTTTCAGATGCACCTGCAACTGTATAATATAATGTAGCTCCATTAATTGCCCTCATTGTTACATATTCACCATCTGTATCAACATCAATATAATCATTTACATATCCAACAAGTGCATCGCCTTTTAGTCCACCAAAGTTCATTAAATAATAATAATGTCCTTTCCCTAATGCAGTTTCTCCTTTAGATATCTTCTTTCCTGTTGCAAGATCTTTTTTTACTTGATCAAGATCAATTGCATCTTCTTTCCCTGGATATTTTTTCACATTGTTTTTCTTATTTTTTACCTTAATAGTTTTAGTTGTATATAATTTCCACTTTTTATTTTTTCGTCTATATACTTTAATTTTAATCTTCTTTCCTGCTTTTTGTTTTGGAATCTTGATTGAAAAATTTCCTTTGGAAGAAGCTTTTTTCTTATAAATCTTCTTCCCAATTTTTACTTTAACCAAGTATTTTTTCTTTGTTTTTCCTTTAATTTTCTTTGTTGTCGTATATACTTTATTAACTTTCAGCTTCTTATTCGCTGCATGTACGTTTGTCATTGAAAATAATATTATTGAAAATAACATCATTATAACTACTACCACTGATTTTTTTACTCTTCTCATACTGACCCTCCTCTAAATATTCATTGCAAGTGCTACTACTCCAATTACAATAGCAAGTGTCGTTAATACTGGATTAGAATATATAATCAATAAAACAATCAACAAGATCATATAGATAACAACAGATATAATCACTTGTCCTACTCCAATAATATCTATATCTCTAAAACTACTTATCGCAGAATAAATTAATAGAATTATAAAAAATAGACCCAACGCAAAATATATCAAAAAATCTTGATCTTTTACTGTCTCAAGTGCAGCATATATTTTATTAGAATATCGGTTTTGAATTCGATAAATCTTTATATTGTAAAAATGTAATGCTATTACATATATTGTTGTTATAATATAAACTATTATATTTTTGACATAAATTATTCTCTGTTGATTCATCATTTTTACCAGATCTTTCCTATTATAAATGCTAAAATCGTCCAAATAAATGTCATTTTGACAATGTCATAATGATTCTCTTCTGATTCTGTTGTAATCCAATAATATAACTTTTGCGTAATTTCTAAAATATTTTTTACATAGATACACATTGATAATACTATCACAATAATATAGGTTTCAAATATTTCACCTCTTGCAATAACAGATATAATTGCTGCTATATCAATAACTATTGCAAAAAACAATAATGTAACATTAATTGCAGATCTACTATCCCATCTAACAAGCGATGGTGCAGCAAATAATGTAAAAATACTAACTGTGGCTATCACACCTTCTATGAATTCTGTCTGAAATTCATGATAATTTTGACTTAATGCTATTAACTTGATTTTTTCTGACAATGGTACTAAGTTCCATCGGCTCCACTCAACAAATAAGAGACTTAACACTCCAGCTATTCCAATTATCATAAACCATTTACCGACTTTATGCATTATCATTTCTCGATTTTGCATCTCCATCACCTCTTAAATATTATATCATATATTTTTTTAATATGCACGAATTTATCTTTGAATAGCGTATCTATATCATCTGCTTTTCTGTTTTATAATATCGAGAATATTATCTACTGTACTTTCTTCATATCCTGCCAGCCACAGCCATGTTTTTTTCTGTTTTTCTGACATTTCAATGTCTCCTATCGCCCCATTCATTTTATCAAGATTTCTTTGGATCATTTTTCTTAATCCTAAAGAGCCTTCAATTTCTTCTCGTACAGTATTTGTATAATCTGAAATTTTCAACATATCTTTCACCTCTCTTTTATGTTCTTTCTCTTTGTAATCAGTTTTCATAATAAATCCTACGATTTCGGGAACAAAAGAAAATATAATGCACTTTCCAACAACTAAGCATCCTATACATAACAGTACTGTTTGAAAGCTAACCACCTGATTCTTTATTATTATTCTGTCAAAAATACAGTATAACAATTTCAACAGGATGTATATTATAGGTCCATCAATACAAATTATTATCCATTTCGACCAAAATTCTTCTAAAAACTTATCTTCTTTTTTATCCATAAACTTATCTTCTTTTTTATCCATATTTTATATTTAGTAGAGGACTGTATTATAAGTTGTAAAGTATTGATAAATAAGCATTTCTTACATTCTTTACACGAAATACTGTCCACTACGTTCTCCTTTCTTTTAGTTATTCTTCATCCAACAACTCTTGACAGGTCATCGAAATGAAAACACCTAACTTAATCAAATCATTTAGATGCGTTTCTGAAAAGTCAGCATCTTTCCTCATAAGTTTTGATATTTCCGCACTCAATTCGTCTGCCTGTTGTTGTATGTAATAAATCTTTTCTTTATGTTCGTCATTCATAAATGTACCTCTATGCCTGTTTTACTAACTGTTTCTTTAGTCGTTCATTTTCTGCTTTGAGTTCTTCATAATCGACTAACTGTTCAATAAGTTTCTTTTTATCATCCTCTAACTTTTTGATTTGTTCCCGGAGAGCCGAAATCTTATCATCTTTAAGCTGCAACTTATCCTTTTTAACAGCAACCACATCATCTAATGGACTTGCCTTTGAGATTGCTCTAAGGCTTAAAATACGCTCTTTAAGTTGTGGATTGTTATAAAGTGTTGCTCTTGATACTCCTGCCTCTTTACAGACTGTTTCAAAGTTTATAGGCTTCCTTTTTCTTTTGAGTTTATCTATTGCCTTATTAACTTTATCAATGGTTGCCTTATTCTTAGCCTCTGCATGAGCCTTGATACCTGCAATCTGGCTATCCGACACTTTCTTTGCCATTTAACTGTACCTCCAGACTTTCTACTAATGGTTTCAGATACTTGTACTTAACAGCCTGCACTTGATATGCTGGCTCTTGACCAAGTTCCTTTAATCTTGCCATTTCCTTTTCAAGTAAATCCAGTTCATCCTTTAGGATTGGATAGAACTGAACCTCTGTGATGTAGTTAGGGCAGTTATAGAAGAAACAGCCATCACCATCTGTACAGTTACCTCGTCTGAAATCATACAGGCAAACTCCTGTAGGAAGTGGATTAAAACTCATTGTTTTAGCCAAATCTGTGATTACATCATCAATCTCATCCTCGGTTTTACCATGAAATAAGTCATCTAATTTACCTTTGATTTCTTTTGCTCTAAGCCCTGCAAGCTTTGACTCTGGACTTAAAATCATATCAGAATAAATTTCTTTGACTTCTTCTGCCTGCAAGGTAAGATAGTGTGCTGTCATTTCAATAGAAACATGTGAATACTGTTTCATAATCATTGCGATAGGCACTTTTCTTTTGATAAGTTCCCTTACAAAAGTTGCTCTAAACCGATGTGATGTAAGTGGATATAACTCACCTTTATTATCTCGAATGTCCCATCGTTCTATGAAATGAGTAAGCCTGTTCTCATTCCATTTCGCAACATTCAACACTCGAATACCATGATTTTTAACAAGAAACAGTTCCTTTAATCCACTTTCTTTACGAAGTGGTTCAGTAAAGTCCGAAAGCTCTTTAATGGTGTTTTTTACAAGTTCATTGATGAATACCTTATGTATGATTGGCTCACCTTTTTCCGTCTTACCAAGAGTTACTTCCATGTAATCATAACCATCGAAAGTTCGCTTAACACAGCCTTCCTGTATAGACAAAACCTCATTGATACGAAGTCCTGTCTGACTCTGAATGATGATGCCTGCCTTTGTAAGTACATCATTTTCATCATGCACTGCATGATACAAAATCTTATCAAATACATCCTCTGGAATAGGCTTTGTCTTGTTGGTTTTCATTGACTTCCTTGTATTCCAAAGCTGATTTGCTGTTTCTGCCTTTGGAAGATGAAATGTAGGTACATTCCAACCTTTTATCTGACCGATACGGATGATTTCTTCTACTACATGGCAAGAATTATTTCCTGTACCAACTGCCACCTTCTTGTCATTTTTCATCCACAGGTTGAAGTTTAAGTAATCCTCTAAAGTTACATCTGCGAAGCTGTGAATACCATTTAAGGAGCAGTATTCGATAAACATTGGAAGTCTGCCATTGATATACTCTCGTACTGTCTGTGGCTTTATTTTACCGAGTTTATAGTAGGCGTACTGCTTAACAGTTTCCTTCATATCTACATCTGCTATATATTCAAATCTAATGTATTTGTGCGATTCCTTTGTTGATTTAGCAGTAATAAAAGGTCTTAAATCCCACACATCATCATTGTAGTTGGAATTGCCTATCATTATAATGTTTAAATCTGTATCAGGCTCAATGACCTGTAACTGTAATACCAAGTTAGTTGCCATTCTGCAATCCCTCCAATCTTTCAATGATGACCTTTAAAACCTCTATTGTCGGTATAAAGTGTTCTGCGTAATGCTCTCCGTAGATAACACCTTCTTCAAGTTGCCTTTCAAGGTTTGCCAAGTGCTGTTTATGAGCATCTAAGTATTCTGGTGTAGTGATATATCTGCTACAGGTATAACATTTCTGCCTCTTAAGAAGTCTCGGACAGATATTTCCATCCGTTACAGGCTTTGTGCAATAACCATCACATAAACCTGCCACACACTTATCCTTGTTAGCCTTAAACCACTCAAACTCTGATACATTGTCAAAAGCATTACTCTGTATCTGATTGATGTTTCCAATCACACCAACACTCTTGAATACCTCTGCTCGTTCCTTATCCTTTACATCTGCATAGAAACGCTTTGTAACAGATGCATCTGTATGTCCTAACACCTGCTGAATCACATTAATGTTAGTTCCTTTAGAAAGCATATCTGTTCCAAGAGTACGTCTGAACTGGTGGCTTGTAAGGTTGTAGTAATCGCCATTGGCATCTTTGATGTCATTGTCCTTGATGAACTTCTTAAACCAGTTATTAAAACTAACTGAATTGAGGTTCATTACTTTTCCAGCTCCTTTTCCAACAGGAACTCTCCGTATCATCAGAGTATTTTTATCTTTTTCATCAGCTTCATCTCTCAAATCTTTGGTAATCTCTACCAGCTTTTCGATAGCAGCAACACATTCACTTCTGACAGGCATAGGAGCCTTATTCTTACGTCCTTTGTGCTGCACCCACTCAATTGTATATCCACTAATCAAATGTGGCTTAATGCAGTCAATACGAAGTTTTAAAAGGTCACCAATACGCATCCCTGTAGACTGCAAGATAATAATGCCATACTTTAGATACGGATTTTCTTCTGTTTTAAGAGCCTCATTTATCTGCGCTACAACATCATCTGGAATGAAATCTATCTTTAACTTACGATTAACTCCTGTGTACTCATTTCCTGTAAAAATCTCAGTTATAGGCACATCATCAGGTCTATGTAACTGACACCAACGTATAACTGTCTTGAATCTATCCAAGCAATTCCTTTGATTATTGTAACTCATTGGTTTTCCTGTCTTTTCAGAGATTGTTGTATGCAGATAGGAGATGTAATTCTCAACATCTACATTTGTTAATCCCTTTAATGATATGATATTCCTTGATTCTGCAAACTGAATGAATCGGTAGAAATATGAATTTACCTCGCTGTAAAGACTACTCAATGTTTTATTGCCCACTCTGTAATTCTGCCATACATAGTCCTTAAACAGTTCCTTTATCTCCTCACTTGAAATATGCGAAAAATCAAACTTGAAGTTTTTTCCATAGTGCTGTGACATTTCATCATTATCAACAATGTTCCATACATCACCATCTGGTCTTTTACTTGCCATCAGAGTCACCTCCAATCAGTGTACTCTGATTCCAATACCTCGAAAGACTGTCCTCAATGTATGGATTAGAAAGATGTGTATATTTCTGTGTAGTAGAAAGATGTTCATGCCCCATAATCATTCTTACAACACTTACATCCATTCCAGACTGTACAAGGTTGGAACAGAAGGTATGTCTTAAATCATGGAAATTAAAGTCAATACCAACTTCTTTCTGTACCTTTTTTAACTTATCATAAGCAGCACTATAGGTAAGCTGTTTTCCAAGCTGTCTTGCCTGCTCTGATACAAAGATGTAACTATGGTCTGTATCAATAAGATTTCTTTCTTCAAAGATGAAATCATCAAGCTCCCGTATAAGTGACATAGGCACATATAAATCCCTTGTTTTACCTTTTGACTTAATCTGCTGAAAACAACCGACTGGCTGTGACATATCCGGTACAGGCACAGATTCTATTTCAAGATCTAAAACTTCCTGTATTCTTGCGCCCGTAAGATAAAGCATCTTGTATAAAAGAATGTCTCTACGCTTGTCTAAACGGCTCAGAAACAGTTCCATTTCATCATCTGAGACAAGATTAATCTTGTAATTACTTTCCTTAACCTTAAAGATAGACTGTTTTGTTTTGTTATCACTTCTTGCATGTTCCAAGATACCCTTAAAAGCATTGAATGGTCTGTTTACCTCATGCATCAACAAAGGATTGTCAATTTCCTGCATATCTGCTTTATACTGATAGAATCCATGTAAGGTACTAAGCATACGATTGATTGTCTTTGCTGTTCTTGCACCTTCTCTGTTAATAGCAATGATGTTATCATCCTCTGACATAAGGTATTCTTTGTATTCGCCTATCATCTTTGGACTTACTTCATCATAAGCATAACCGTAATCTGATAAGAACTCCCAAAAGGCTTTCAAATCATTTCCGTATGCTATGAGAGTATTGATTGCTCTATCTCTTTGGTCTTGGTATTTCAGATAGTCATAAACTGGCTTTACAATTCTCATGTCATTATCCAGTAGAACAACTATCTCCCTTCCTTTACGTTTTGTAACGTGTAATTCCATGTATCTGATACCTCCAATACACTTCTTATATGTCTAATATGTAAAATATCCTTTATTTACTATACATTTTACCACTATAAGAACATATGTTCAATAGTCATACTACTGTTTAATAATATTTTAATATTCAATTTTTAAGGTACACTTACTTTACAGTAACACACCTCAACAAACCCTTATATTTACTAAGGTTTATTAGGGTATAACTATTCTTTTACATTCTATACATTAGCTACTAAAGATAACATAAAAATTCCTCCTAATCTAATTTTGACTAAATTGAATTAATATTAATTCTACGCCAACTCTGTCATTGATTTTTCCAGTTTTTATTAATTCATCTGTTTTTGCACATGCTTCTACCATATTCAACAATACTTCAATAGAGAACATTTTCGATTGATCTTTTAATTTTCCTACTGCAAAAGCAGGAATCTTTATCTCCTTTGAGATTGTTCCATTATCTTTGCCGAGATCATCCAGATTTTTAACTTGAAGCAGCTGATTACATTGTCTGGCTAATAATGCAAGAATTCCAAATGGAGATTCTTTCAATTCAATCAGATCATAATATAAAGTTAATACTTTATCTCGTTGTTTTCGAGCAATTGCATCTAACATGATAAAAATCTGGTTAATTGTTTGAGATGAAGTCAGCTGTTCTAAATCATAACTTGTAATTTCTTTTCTGTCTCCGACATAAGAAATCAATTTGTCTAATTCATTTTTTAATGTATGCATATCTGATCCACATCGATATAAGAAATTGTTCATTGTTGAAATCGACATTTGCTTCTCATCTTTTTTTAGCAATAACGTAATCCATTGTGACAATTCCTTATTTTTCATAGGTTCAAAACATGCAGCATGACCTTGCTTTGATAAAAACTTATAAATTTTTGAACGTTTATCAATCGTATCTTCAATAAAGAGAAGGACGCTTGTATCAGAAATTTCTTTTAACCCTTTTATGAATAAATCATCACTTTTTTTACCAAGTCCTGTTCCGTCAAGAATGATAAATCTATGATCATTAAAAAAAGGAACTGTTTTAGCAAGTTCTATAATTTCTGTCGGATCTACCTTTTTCCCTTCAAAATAGGAATAATTCATAGTATCATCTTCTGAAATTAAAGCTCTCTTTAATTGATCTTTCATCTGTAAGATCATATATTTTTCTTCTCCATAAAACAAATAAAACTGTTTAAATGTATTTGTTTTAATGTCTTCTGATATTTTTTTAATTTCCCTATTCATACTCCCCATCACTTTCTAAAAATGATTTTAACGTTTCCTCTGACATTTCTTTATAATTCACCGGTAATGGAATTTTAAGCATTGTGTCATCTGTAAAATCTAATTTTCCAACTTCATATGCCAATTTCATTAGTAACAGTTGATTTAAAGAATTAGTTTTTTCAGAATAATTGATGTTTCTTAATTCCAACATCATTTTCTTTTTTAGAAGATGTTTTTCTGCATCTTCTCTTGTAAAGCATAAAATTCCACCATCAATTGCATTTTCTTTCTCCTGAATACCAAACTCGTAATCATTTCCAGATTTAATAAAAAATTGTCGATTTGGATATCCATTATTAATGGTTATATATACCCTTCCAATTTTAGTAATCTTACATTCAACGATGGAATCTTCTTTCATTTTTGTAAGTGAATTGTATTCTTTATGAACAAAAAATACTGTTTGTCCTACATATAAATTTGATCTGTTCACTACCATTTTTCTTTCCTCCTAAATAAAATGGGTATAAAAATAAACAGGAAGAAAATCCTGTTCTAATTTACACCCATAGATTGACAATTTCTTTTCTTGATAACTTTAAGACATAATCTGGCTTCTTAACTTCTGTTCCAAAAATGGTTTAATTGAATTAAGAAGAATTGCTGTAATTTTTTTCTGCTGCAATGTACTAATACTATTTTTTGCACGTTTGTTGAACATTTTTAACAGAAAATCATAATCATTTTTTGGATTATAATGATTATATGAAGTCGCCTTGAATGCTCCTTGATCATATAATTCTTTAAGAAGTTTTCTACTAAACAAATCAGATGATAGCTGCAGATATTGATTATTTCCAACAGCATGTAATAATTTAAACATTGCTTCTGTAGTTGCTGTTTTTTCCTGTAAATCTTTGCGTTGAAATTTTTTAATACATGAACTTCCAATCGGAAACAACCATTGGTTTGTTTTTCGATTATGTAATCTGTATAAATACTTAATCTGTTCCTTTCCACAAATACAACTTCGACTTAATGAATTATCCTCGGCACAATCAATAATATCCCATTCCTGAACCGCTTCTTCCCATGTATTTCCCCATGATTTATCCATGACTGTCTTTATAAGATTTTCTTGATATTTTGACTTACTCATTTTTTTCTCCTTACTTTTCAAAATAACACAAAATAAATGCATCAAGTTCATTTTCCTGAATAAATTCATTCAATTCTGAGTATGTTTCCTTAGAATCCTCAATTTCACAAATAGGCATTCCTATTCGATTTAAAAATCCACGACTATCTTTGAGCATTTTCTTCTTAGCATTATAATTAGAATCTAATATTTCAAAACATGTTTTTCCAGTCCTATGTTCCATAACATATTCAATGGAATCTAAAAGATTGCCATGCTCTGAAAGTAAAATTCCATATCCATTTTGATAATGTGTCAGAATCTGCTGCCCATAATCACCATCAATTTCTTTAATAATTCGATATCCATCTGGCTGTTTGCACAGAAAAAATACTCGTTCTGCGTGTTCCTTTAACAACAAATTACTTGCAATTTTTCTCATAAAACTTTTCCTTCTTTCTTTATTTTTCTTTACAATACCAATTTGTTCCGATATTCTGATTTAACATATATTCATTAAATCCATTTGGTGGACAATAATGAAGAATATGGAAAAAATATAATACAAATTTCTTTTGTCCATTTCTGTCGGATTTTTCTACATATTGTAAAAAGATGCTTCCTAAACTTTTATCATCACAATATTCATCAAAAAAATGCCGATTACTTAATCGTAACCATTTTGCAGTATCAATTAC
>OLRC01000104.1_pt1 | contig 59049 bp, 45 predicted proteins | sample 1672081 | NCBI WGS metagenome assembly OLRC01 (sample SAMEA3136643, study PRJEB25190) | human gut metagenome | biome: human gut; feature: human-associated habitat; material: faeces | place: Austria | collected 2013
TAAGCAGCAGATTTACAGTCTGTCCCCATTGGCCACTCGGGAAAGCTCCCATATTTGGTTTTGTGTCTGCCGTGTCTCCCGGCGACGTATGTTATTATAGCAAAGCAGATTCTAAATTGCAAGCCCTTTTTTAAATTTTTTTGCGATTTTTTCAAAAAAGTTTGTTTCCGTCGCAGCATCGTGTAAAAACTTTTCTTGACATCCGGTTTGGGTTAGCGTACATTTATAATATAGTATAAATACAGCATTGGGAGGTTTTACTATGGCGATTCGTGTTGGTATCCTTACTTCCGGCGGCGACTGCCCCGGCCTGAACGCCACCCTGCGCGGTGTGGCAAAGGCCCTTTATCACCGCATGGGCGACAAAGTCGAGATCGTCGGCATCATGAACGGCTACGACGGCCTGATCAACGGCAACTACCGTGAGATGTCCCCCGACGAGTTCTCCGGCATCCTGACCGTGGGCGGCACCATCCTGGGCACCAAGCGCACCCCCTTTAAAAAGATGCGCGTGGTCGAAGACGACAAGGTGGACAAGGTCGCCGCGATGAAGAAAAACTACCGCGCCGCCAAGCTGGACTGCCTGCTCTGCCTAGGCGGCAACGGCACCCACAAGACCGCGAACCTGCTCAGCCAGGAAGGGCTGAACATCATCGGCCTGCCTAAGACCATCGACAACGACATCTACGGCACCGACGTCACCTTCGGCTTCCACACTGCCGTGGACATTGCCACCGAGGTCATCGACCGCATCCACACCACGGCGGGCAGCCACAGCCGCGTGATGTGCATTGAGATCATGGGCAACAAGGCCGGCTGGCTGACGCTCTACGCCGGCATTGCGGGCGGCGCGGATATCATCCTGCTGCCCGAGCTGCCCTACGATATCAAGAAGGTCGCCGCCGCAGTCGAAAACCGTGCCAAGGCGGGCAAGAACTTTTCGATTTTGGCCGTGGCCGAGGGTGCGTTCTCGGTGGAAGAGGCCAAGATGAAGCGCAAGGAGTGGACCGCCAAGCGTGCCGAGGCCGGTTACACCACCGCCACCGCCCGCATTGCAAAGCAGGTGGAGGAGCTGACCGGTGCCGAGACCCGCATCTGCGTACCCGGCCACATGCAGCGCGGCGGCAGCCCCAGCGCCTACGACCGCGTGCTGGCGACCCAGTTTGGCTCCTACGCGGCCGGGCTGGTGGCGGACGAGCACTACGGCGTGACCGTCGCCATGGTCAACCGCCACGTCACCGCCAACCCGCTGGCCGACATTGCCGGTAAGACCCGCGGCGTGCCCGGCGACTGCGATATGCTGAACGTTGCCCGCGCTATGGGCATCAGCCTGGGCTGATTTTTCCGCAAAATATCCAATCCCCGCTCCTCTGCCGCCCGCGGCACAGGGAGCGGGGATTTTTACGTCTGCGGCGTTGCCGGGTCGTCGGGAACGCCGTCTCCTCCCCTACGGCACGCCAAAAGGCCGCCCCTTTGCCGGGGCGGCCTTGCATGGTTTCTGTGCTTATTCTTCCACGTACTCTTTCTTCAGCAGGCTCAAAATCAGCGCGCCCACCGCCGAACCGACGGCCAGGGCGACGACGTAGAGCAGGGCATGATCCACGACCGGGAACACGAAGATACCGCCGTGGGGTGCGCGCAGGGCGCAGCCGAACACCATCGAGAGCGAACCGGCCAGCGCCGAGCCGATGATGCAGCTGGGCAGCACACGCAGCGGGTCTGCTGCCGCATAGGGGATCGCTCCCTCGGAGACAAAGCAGAGACCCATGACATAGTTGACAATGCCGTTGCGGCGCTCGTCGGGGCTCCACTTTTTGGGGCAGAAGGTGGTGGACAGCGCGATGGCGATGGGCGGGACCATGCCGCCGACCATAACAGCCGCCATGACCTCGTAGTTGCCGGCAGCCAGCGCTGCCGTGCCAAACACATAAGCCGCCTTGTTGAAAGGGCCGCCCATGTCAATGCTCATCATACCCGCGACGATTGCGCCCAGCATCACCTTGGACGTGTCGCCCATGGCGTTCAGCCAGTCGGTCATGGCCGTGTTGATGATGCCCATGACCGGGTTGATGCCGCACATGACCAAACCAGTGACGAGGATACCGCCCAAGGGGTAAATCAGCATCGGGCGGATGCCGTTCAGGCTGACAGGCAGCTTCTCGGTGATTTTCTTGAGGAACTGCACAATGTAGCCCGCGGCGAAACCGGCCAGCAGCGCCGCCAGAAAACCGCCGGAAATTCCGGTGGTGTCACCGCTGGCAAGGCCCGCAAAGTTCGTGCCGTTCATGGCCAGCACGCCGCCCGCAAAGCCGACGGCCAGGCCCGGGCGGTCCGCAATGGACATGGCGATAAAACCTGCCAGAATCGGCAGCATATAGCCGAACGCCGCGTTGCCCACGGTCTTGAAGAAGGCCGCCACCGGCGTGTTCATGCCAAAGTTGGAAGGGTCAATGGTGTAATCGTCCAGCAAAAATGCCAGCGCGATCATGATGCCGCCGCCCACAACGAAGGGCAGCATATGCGATACACCGTTCATCAGATGCTTGTACAGGCTGTGACCAAGGCTGTCGCTCGCACCGCCTGCGCTCTGCTGGGCCTTGGCCCCGGCCTCGGCGCGGTAGATGGGCGCTTCGCCGTGAGCAATTTTCTTGATAAGCTCCTCCGGTTTGTGGATGCCGTCATCCACGCGGGCAAAAATGACCGGCTTGCCGTCAAAGCGGGCCGTCTCGACATTCTTGTCCGCCGCAATGATGATACCGTCGCAGGCGGCGATTTCCTCGGGCGTCAGCACGTTTTTCGCGCCGTCGGATCCGTTCGTTTCAACTTTCGTGGGCAGACCCAGCTTGTCCCCCATCTTGGTCAGGGCCTCGGCGGCCATGTAGGTGTGGGCAATGCCGTTGGGGCAGGCTGTGACGGCCAGCACGCGGTAGCCGCTCTGGGGGATTTCCTGCTGGGTAAAGCTTTCCTCGCCGAACTGGGCATCCTCCTGCGCGTCGATGGCGTCCAAAAATTCAGCGGGCGTCTTGGCGGCACGGAGCTTTTCGACAAAGTCGTCGTTCATCAGCATCTGCATCATGCGGGCCAGCATATCAATGTGCAGGCTGCCGTTTTCCGGCGCGGCAATGGCAAACAGCAGGTCGGTCTTGCCGTCGTCGTCAGGGTTGTACTGCACCGGTGCGCTCAAACGCAGGGCGGCCAGACTGGGGCGAGTCACGCAGGCCGTGCGGGCGTGCGGGACCGTGATGCCGTTGTCCACATAGGTGGAGGCTTCGGCTTCGCGGGCGTAGAGGGCCTTTTTGTAGGCGTCCTTGTCGGTGATGTTGCCGTGGGTGGCCTGCAGCTCCACGAGCTTGTCAAGGATAGCGGCCTGGTCGGGTGCCGCAACATCCAGCGCGATGGACTGCGCAGTGAACAGTTCCGTGATACGCATACGATTTGTCTCCTTCGTTTGTTTCTATTGAGGTGTAGGGGCCGGGCATACCCGGCCCTCGGCTTTATGGGAAATGCGCATTTATGGCTAAGTTGCGGGCCGCACGTCTTTGCAGGAGCGGATACTTGCATCGGCCCCTGCAAGTCACGGTCTACTCACATCGTCTTGAGCAGCTTATCAATATCCGCTTTTGTCGCCAGTCCCAGGCTGAACGCGGTGGCACTGCCGCAGGCGGTGCCGAGCTTGAGGGCTGCGGCGTAGTCACCGCCGCTCTGCTGATAACCGGCCACAAAACCGGCCACCATGCTGTCCCCCGCACCGACGCTGTTGACGACCTTGCCCTTCGGGCAGCCGATGCGGTGTACACCGCCCTGCTCGTCCAGCAACAGCGCACCGTCGCCCGCCATGCTGACCAGCACGTTGCGCGCCCCCTTCGCCTGCATCATCCTGGCGGCGGTGACGATCTCGTTATCGTTCGTCAGTTTGACGCCGGCGATCTCGCTCAGTTCGTGGTTGTTCGGCTTGATGAGGAACGGCTTATACCGCAGCACATTCACCAGCAAATCGCGGGTGGCGTCCACGACGGCACGGATGTCGCGGCCTTCCAGCCGGGCCAGGATGCGCTCATAGGTCGTCTGCGCCAGGCTGGCCGGGATGCTGCCCGCCAGAATCAGGATATCGCCCTTTTGCAGGCGATCGAGCTTTTCTTCCAACGCCTGCATGGCGCTTTCAGGGATGTCGGGGCCTGCGCCGTTCAGCTCGGTCTCCTGCCCGGCCTTGATCTTGACGTTGATGCGGGTCATGCCGTGGTCGAGATGGACGAAGTCGGTTTTCAGCCCCTGGGCGACCAGGCCGCGCTCCAGCCACGCACCGGTCTCCCCTGCCACAAAGCCGAGGACCACGCTCTCGCACCCCAGCTGCGCCAGCACACCGGACACGTTGATGCCCTTGCCGCCCAGCACGCAGTCTTCGCCTTTGGCGCGGTTCACGTCGCCGACGGCCAACTCACGGTCCAGCCGCACCACGTAATCGATGGCCGGATTGAAGGTCACTGTATAGATCATAGTTCCGTCTCCTTTACCAGTGTCAGCTGCTTGTATTTCGGTTCGGGGCAGCGGTTCGTCAGAATCGCGCCGCCGTAAAGTTCGCTGATGACCGCCGGGTAGACCCGCCCGAACTTGGAGTCATCCACGAGGAACCAGGTTTCCCGCGCACGGCGGGAGGCCATGGCCTTGACGGCAGCCTCCTCGGGGTCAGGGGTCGTGAAGCCTGCGCCCAGCGCCACGCCGTTGGCCCCCAGAAAGGCCTTCGTGAAGTTGAACTGCTGTAAACTCGTCAGTGCCGCCGCGCCGATGATGGCCTCGGTCTTGGGGCGCAGCAGACCGCCGGGCACGCAGACGTTGCAGCTTTTTTGCGCCAGCAGCCGCGCGTGGGCGATGCCGTTGGTGACGTAGTGGGCATCCAGCGCGGGGCCGCTGAGGGCACGGACCATAGCCAGCGTGGTGGAGCCTGCGTCGATGTAGACGAAATCCCCGGCGCGGACAAGGTCGGCTGCCGCCTGAGCGATGCTGCGCTTTTGGCCGACAGCCAGCGTTTCCTTTGCGGCCATCGTCGGCTCGTCAGCCAGGAATTGGCCGTCCGGCAGTGTTGCGCCGCCGTGGACCTTGTTCAAGCGGCCCTGCCGGTCAAGTTCGGTCAAATCTCGGCGGATCGTGGACTCGCTGGCGTTCAGCGCCTCGCAAAGCTCCTGCACGGTGGCGGTGCGTTTCTCCGCCAGCAGGTTTAAAATCAAGGCAAAGCGTTCTTCGGCTAACATGGGGTGTTGCTCCTTTCCCGGTCATTGTTTGACTGTTTTTGGTGATTTATGATGTTTTATGACTGGCTGTATCTGTATTATAGCAGATTCCCCGTCAAAATCAATCATTTTCAGTCATTTTCAATCGCCAAAAATCACGTGATAATTTTGTGCAGGATGTACAAAATAAAAAAGGCTTCCCCCAAGGGAGAAGCCTTTTTAAGTTGTATGTCAAATAAACTTCCCCGTCCTGCTCTCGGGGATCGCTTTAATCTCCGCAGGCGTCCCGGCCGCCACGATGCAGCCGCCCTCTTCCCCGCCGCCGGGGCCCATATCAATGATATAATCTGCGCTGCGGATGACATCCAGGTCGTGCTCAATGACAATGACCGTCGCGCCGTTCTCGATCAGCGTGCGGAACACCCCCAGCAGGGTGCGCACGTCCAGCGGGTGCAGGCCGATGGTCGGCTCGTCAAAGACGAACACCGTGTCGCCCTGGGCCTTGCCCATCTCGCTGGCCAATTTCAGCCGCTGGGCCTCGCCGCCGGAAAGGCTCGGCGTTTCCTCGCCCAGGGTCAGGTAGCCAAGGCCCAAGTCTTGCAGCACTTTTAAACGCTGTGTCACCAATTTTAAGTCTGTGCAAGCCGTCAGCGCCGTGTTGATGTCCATATCCATCAGCTCGGGCAGTGTGTAGGCCCCGCCATGCTTATTCTCGTGGTAGACGGCGTCGGCCTCCGGCGCATAGCGAGAGCCGCGGCAGGCCGTGCAGGGGATCTCCACGTCGGGCAAAAACTGCACGTCCAGGCTGATGGTGCCTGTGCCGTCGCAGACCGGGCAGCGCAGTTTGCCCGTGTTGTAGGAGAAATCGCCCGCCTTGTACCCCAGCCGCTTGGCGTCCGGCGTGCGGGCAAAGACCTTGCGCAGCTCGTCGTGGACATTGGCGTAGGTCGCCACGGTGGAGCGGACGTTGATGCCGATAGGCGTTGCATCAATGAGCTTTACCTGCCCGATACCCACGGCCTGCACATCTTTGACGTGGGCAGGCAGGGCCGCGCCGCTGGTTTTGGCCGCCAGCGCCGGGACAAGGCTTTCCAAAATCAACGTTGTCTTGCCCGACCCGGACACGCCGGTCACGACGGTCAGGCGGCCTTTCGGGATATCTACTTCCAGCGGCTTGACCGTGTGGATGGTGCCGGTGGAAAGGTGGATGCGCCCCTCGGCAAACAGTTCCTCGGCGGGGCGGTTTTGGGGCGTCACGCTCCCTTGCCCGCCCAAAAACGGCCCGATCTGTGACGCGGCGTTGGCAGTCAGCTCGGGCACGGTGCCCTGGGCAATGATACGCCCGCCGCCTGCACCGGCCTCGGGGCCCATCTCGATGATGTAGTCCGATTCTGCCAACACCTGGGTGTCGTGGTCGACAAGGACGACCGAGTTGCCGTCGGCAATCAGGTCGTGCATGACGCCGTTCAGGCCGACGATGTTCGAGGGGTGCAGCCCGATGGATGGCTCATCCAGCACGTACAGCACGCCGGTGGTGCGGTTGCGAACGGCGCGGGCCAGCTGCATGCGCTGGCGTTCCCCGGTGGAGAGCGTCGCGGACGCGCGGTCCAGCGTCAGGTAGCCCAGCCCCAAATCCAGCAGCCGCTTCGCGCCGACGCGGAAGGACTCGCAGATGCTCTCGGCCATGGGGCGCATTTCAGGCGGCAGGCTGGCGGGTACGCCGTCCACCCAGTCGCACAGGGCGGTCAGCGTCATTTTGCAGGCCTCGTCCAGGCCGATGCCCCGCAGTTTTGGCGCACGAGCGGCCTCCGACAGGCGCGAACCGCCGCAGTCAGGGCAGGTGTCCACCCGCAGGAATTTCTCCACCCGCTTCATGCCCTTCTCGTCCTTGACTTTGGCGAGGGCGTTCTCAACGGTGTAGACGGCGTTAAAGTAGGTAAAGTCCAGCTCGCCCGCCTCGGGGGTGCTTTTTGCCTTGTAGAAGATGTGCTTTTTCTCGGCCGGACCGTTAAAAACAATGTCTTTCTCTTTGTCTGTCAGTTCACGGAACGGTACGTCTGTGCGCACCCCCATGGCGCGGCAGACATCGGTCATCAGGCTCCACATCAGGCTGTTCCACGGTGCGACGGCCCCCTCGTCGATGGTCAGAGAATCGTCAGGCACAAGGGTGGCCCGGTCCACGGTGCGCACCATGCCGGTGCCATCACAGGTGCGGCAAGCGCCCTGGCTGTTGAAGGCAAGTTCCTCTGCCGACGGCGCACGGACGCGTGCGCCGCACTCCGGGCAGTAAATCGGCTGCTCGGCGGCAACGTTCAGCGTCGGCGGGATGTAATGGCCGTTCGGGCAGCGGTGGCTCGCCAGGCGGGAGAACATCAGGCGCAGACTGTTCAAGAGTTCCGTTCCGGTGCCGAAGGTGCTGCGGATGCCGGGCACACCGGGCCGCTGGTGCAGCGCCAGCGCGGCAGGCACGTAGAGAACTTCATCGACCTGGGCCTTGGCGGCCTGGGTCATGCGGCGGCGGGTGTAGGTGGACAGGGCATCCAGGTAGCGTCGCGAACCCTCGGCGTAGAGCACGCCCAGTGCCAGCGACGACTTGCCCGACCCGGACACGCCCGCAATGCCGACGATTTTATTCAGCGGCACATCGACGTCGATGTTTTTTAAGTTATGCACCCGCGCCCCGCGGATTTGGATAGTGTTTATCATGGGATTCCTCGTTCTGCAAATTGTAGGGGCGGCCATTGGCCGCCCTACACGAATAGTTCAATCACAAACACCAGTACACAGCAGATCACCGATACCGGGAACAGCCCTGCGCCGCACCAGGCGGCGAAGATGCCTGCCGCCAGTGCCGCCGCGCCGGAAATGGGCGTCTGGGTCGCCTCAATGATGGCCGGGAAGGTCATGACCGCCAGCGTCACATAGGGCACGTAGTACAAGAACGACTGGATGAATTGGTTTTTGATGGGCTTGCGGATCAGCGTCAGCGGCAAAATGCGGATGGTGTAGGACACCGCGAACATGACCGCTATATAAATGTAGTTATTCATGGTCTGCCTCCTGCTTGACCGGGAACAGCACCGCAGCTGCCGCCGAGATGACCACCGTTAAAATAATGGTCCGCGTGCCGCCGGACAATGCCGAGATGCCGGGCAGATACTCACAGGCGAAGCTCAGCACAAAGCTGATGACCACCAGCGCCGCCACAATGCGGTTTTTGCGGGCCGGCGGGATGATGATAGCCAAAAACATACCGTACAGCGCCACGCTCAGCGCACTGACAACCCGCAGCGGCAGCGCATTGCCCGCGATAATGCCCAGCGCCGTGCCGATGGCCCAGGCGGGCGCGGCCAGCAGGATCGCGCCGTAGGTGTAGTAGGGGTTCAAGTACCCGGGCCGCGCGATGGTAATGCCGAACAGCTCGTCGGTCACATCATACCCGATGAGCAGCCGATGAAAAAACGGCGTCTCGGGCGAGAACCGCTGGGCCAGGGCGCAGCTCATCAAGAGATACCGCGCGTTCGCGATCAGCGTAATGACCGCGACCTCCCAATAGGTCGCCTTAGCGGCGATCAGGGTGAACGCCGCATACTCCCCCGCCGAAGCGTTATTGAGGATGCTGGCTAAAAAGCCCTGCACCGGGGTCAGCCCCGCATTGCGTGCCGCAATGCCCAGCGAGAACGCGACGGCAAAATACCCCAAGGCAATGGGGAACCCGTCTCGCATACCGTCACAGAACACCTTGCGGCTGAATTTTGTAGATTGTTCCATATTCCTGTATCTTCCTTTCACCGCGTTTTATTATAACGCAGATGCGCAGGAAAAGAAAGAGGGCGGGCCGGATGTCCGCCGCAGAATTTTTATGAGCTTTGCAATATTGCCCCCAGGATATATCGTAAGTATAATAGATGTGATACTTGAAAAAAGGAGTTCTCCCCATGTCCCGCGATGCCATCAAATATATTGCCATGCTCACCATGCTTATCAACCACATTGCCAATGTGTTTCTGCCCGCCGGGATGTGGTATACCAATTTGTGCCTTTACATTGGCTATTTTACCGCCGTGACAATGTGCTATTTCCTCGTCGAGGGGTACGGTTACACCCGCTCCAAACGCAAATACGCCGGGCGGCTGCTGGGGTTTGCTGTACTGGCACAGCTGCCCTACCAGCTGGCTTTCCCGGAAAATGGCATTGCGGGCTTTGTGCAGTTCAATATGCTGTTCACCCTGCTGCTCTGCTTTCTGGTGCTGCTGGCGCAGGAAAGAATCCACGACCGCGTGCTGCGCGGGGCGGCCATTGTGTTGTTGATTTGCACGTCGCTCTTCTGCGATTGGGCGCTGCTGGCCCCGGTGTTCACACTGCTGTTTATTTGGGCGCGGGATTCCCGCCCGCGCAAGCAGATTGCCTTTGCCGCGGCGGCAGTGCTCTATGGCGGCATGGCAGGCCTTGGCAGCGGCTCACTGGCGGAAACCGTCGGCTGCGCGGTGCCCATCCTCGCTGCCGGGTTCGTCATCCTCTACCTTTACAATGGGCAGCGTGCCCGGCGGGGGCGCAGCTTTTCCAAGTGGTTCTTCTATACGTTTTACCCGGCACACCTGCTGGTGCTGGGGCTGATCCGCATCCTTGCGTGAATTTTGCCGTATGCTTTGCCGCATACGGCTTTTTTGTTCGGTTTTGTTCAGGGTTTTGTTCAGATTTTCAGGCCCTGCTTGCAACTTGCCCGCCAAACAACTATAATGGTTATATGTAACTTTGCATAAAAATCCCCCACAGGGAGTTGAAGATATGAAAAAGAGAAACGACCAGAATGTCATTGTAAAACGGGCAGTTCTCGTCTTTATCCTCATGTTTCTTGTGTTGCTGGCGGCGTTGGCATTTTTCACCCGCAGCATCGTCATGCGCGAACAGCTCAAGGCGTCCTACACGGCGGAGGCCACCGTCGCCAATGTGGAGGCCCAGCTCAACCGCTACCTGGCGGAGTCCGAGCTGCTGAAAAGCATCGTTGAGTCCGGGTATGAAATCAGTGACAGCGATTTTGCCGCACTGTCCAAGCTTATGTACAACGAGGACGGCATTATCAAGGCCGTAGAGCTGGCCCCGAACGGCGTCGTGCGCAGCGTTTACCCGAAGGCGAGCAACGCCGACGTCCTGGGGCTGAATATGCTCCGGCACCCCGAGCGCAAAGTTGAAGCCAGCCTTGCCAAGGAGAGCGGCCAGTACACGATTGCCGGGCCGTTTCAGCTGGTGCAGGGCGGCACCGGCGCACTGCTGTTCGATCCTATCTACACCACCGGCGCGGACGGCAGCCAAAAATACTGGGGCTTCTCCGTCCTGGTGCTGGACTGGGAGAGCTTTCTCGATGAAATCCAAATCGACAAATTACAGGATGCCTCCTACGAGTACCTGATTTGGAAGGAGGGCCACAACGGTGAGCGGATCGTCATTGCCCAGGGCGACCGCCCCGTGGGACCGAACACACTGGAAGTTGCCTGCGCCGTGCCCAACGATACCTGGTATTTTGAGATACGCCCGGCCACGGGCTGGATCACCCCGACCCAGGAAGCCTTTGATGTGCTTTTGCTGCTGGTGCTGCCCGCGCTGGCCGCAGCCGGCTACTGGCAGTTTGAACTGCGCCGCTACAAGGACGCCGTCCACGCCGCCGAGCTGGAAAAGGCCGCACGGGAGGCACAGGCCGCCAACGTTGCCAAAACGCGGTTCCTTTTTAATATGAGCCATGACATCCGCACCCCGATGAACGCCATCATTGGCTATGCAGGGCTACTGGCAGCCCACCTGGACGAGCGGGATCGTGCGCTGGATTATCTGGGAAAAATACGTTCGTCCAGCGATTTCCTGCTCTCCCTCATTAACTATGTGCTGGAAATGGCCCGCATTGAGAGCGGCAAGGCTGCCTTGAAGCTTGAGCCGTCTGACATCAACGAGCTTGCCGCCTCGCTGAAAGCCGTGTTTGACCCACTGGCCGACGAAAAGCACATCACCACCACCTGCACCATCGATATCCAACATCCCTATGTGCGCAGCGACCAAACGAAGGTACGCGAAATTTTCTTAAATATCATCAGCAACGCCATCAAGTACACACCCGAGGGCGGCCGCGTCGATTTCACCATGACCGAACTGCCCGGCGAAACGCCCGGCACCGTGCGTTACAAGGCTGTCGTGCAGGATGACGGCATCGGTATGAGTGCGGAATATCTCCCCCACCTGTTTGAGGAGTTTTCTCGTGAGCACACCAGCACCGAGAGCCGCGTCATCGGCACCGGCCTGGGCCTGCCCATCGTCAAGTCGCTCGTCCAGCTCATGGGCGGTACCATCGATGTCGAGAGCACTGTTGGTAAGGGTTCGACCTTCACGGTTGTTATCCCCTTCCCTGTCATCAGCAAAGAAGAGCTGATCCAGCAGCGCGAGCAGCCCGCCGACCCCGCCGCTGGGCTGGCAGGAAAGCACCTGCTGCTGGCCGAGGACAACGACCTAAACGCCGAGATCGCGCTGACGATCCTGCAGGAGAACGGCATGATCGTTAACCGCGCTGAGGACGGTATCCGCTGCCTGGAGCTTTTGGGTGCAAAACCCGCCGGGTACTACGACGCCGTGCTCATGGATATCCAGATGCCCCGCATGGACGGCTACCAGGCAGCGCAGGCCATCCGCGCTTTGCCTGATGCCCGGTCCACCGTGCCCATCATCGCCATGACGGCCAACGCCTTTGAAGAAGATAAGCAACGCGCGTTTGACGCCGGCATGAATGACCATATCTCCAAACCCATCAGCGTGAACGCCCTGTTGGCCGCACTGCGGAAAAATCTGAAATAACTTGCAGAGAGGAAATTTTCCCCCGGGAAAAACATTTTTTGCCGACCAAAAGCCCATCACCTTTGCCGAGTACCTGAAATATGAATACGACAGGGCCGCTTTTTTGTTGAGCCAGGGCTTGACGCCCGCGCCGCTTGTGTATTATAATAAGTAAGTTATAAGAACGAGGTGTTGCGCAGTTGGTAGCGCGCGTGGTTTGGGACCACGAGGCCGCAGGTTCGAGTCCTGTCACCTCGACCAAAACCACCCAGAAACGTTTGTTTCCGGGTGGTCTTTTTGTATTATACCGCATTTTTTACCGCGCTGCATACAGATACGCGCCTTTGCTGTCCAGCTATTCAAGTATATGTTCTTCTACGCTGCCACGCTGCAAAGCCTGTGCCCCTGTATACGTGGTGCTGCATAACCTCACCATGGAAGCGATACCCTGCCGAGTTGCCCCTGGCAGGGTATTTTTCTGTTGTCTTTTCCCCGCAAAAACGCTATAATAATCTCAAATTTCGGAATATTCGGGAGGGAATCTTTATGGGAAAGGTCAGGCACTGTCTGCGCAGCGCGGCGGGGTATCTGGCGGTGTGCGCCAAGTGGCTGGTGCTGGCGGCGCTGGTGGGGTGTGTTGTCGGGCCGCTGGGTGCAGCGTTCGGACTGGCGCTGAACTGGGCCAACGCCACCCGCGCGGCCCAGCCGTGGCTGCTGTACCTGCTGCCCATCGCGGGCCTGGTCATCGTGTTTTTGTACAGCCACTTCGACCCCGACGGCGGCGGTTCCACCAATCAGGTGTTCGTCTCGGTGCGGGAGCACAAGCCCATGACGCTGCGCACCGCGCCGCTGATCTTTGCTTCCACTGTCATGACCCACCTGTTCGGCGGTTCCAGCGGGCGCGAGGGCGCGGCCCTGCTGCTGGGCGGGTCAGTGTCCGGGCAGATCGGCAAGGTGTTTCACTTGGAAAACCGAGACTGCCGTTTAATGACGATGTGCGGCATGGCGGGCGCGTTCTCGGCCATCTTCGGCACGCCGCTGGCGGCCACCATCTTCACGCTGGAAGTCGTGGATGTCGGCTCGATGCAGTACGCGGCCCTTCTCCCCTGCCTGGTTTCGGCACTGCTGGGCGTTTTTATCAGCGGGCGGATGGGCCTTGCGCCGGAATCCTTCGTTTTGAAAGCCGAGGTCGCCGCCACGCCGCTGAACCTGGTGCGGGTCATCCTTTTGGGGGCTCTGCTGGCGGCGCTGAGCATATTTTTCTGTGAGCTGCTCCACACCGCGCCCAAGCTCTACAAAAAATTTCTGCCCAACGCCTATCTGCGCGTTGCGGCGGGCGGCGTGCTGATTCTGGCACTGACAAAGCTGCTCGGCACGACCGACTACAACGGCGCAGGCGCGGCGGTCATCGAGGCCGCCATCAACGGCGAGGCCGTGCCGTATGCGTTCCTGCTAAAAATGCTGTTCACCGCACTGACCTTGGGTGCAGGGTTCAAGGGCGGCGAGATCGTGCCCATCTTCTTCACCGGGGCGACGTTCGGCTGTGTAGCTGCGCCGCTGCTGGGTCTGCCGCCGCAGCTGGGCGCGGCGCTGGGTATGGTGGCGCTTTTCTGCGGTTGCACCAACAGCCCGCTGGCGTCCATCTGCCTGGCGATTGAAGTATTCGGCGGGCAGTGCATTGCGCTGTTTGCGCTGGCCTGTGCGGTGTCGTACATGCTGTCCAGCTATTTCAGCCTCTACCGTGAGCAGCACTTTCTGCACTCCAAGCTGCGCATTGTGGGCGTGCAGCGGGTCCATGGCCGCTGGTCCGAGACGGATGCCAAGCATTTTACCACAAACGATGACGGCGAAAATTAGTTGCGGGAACGCTGTTTCCATGGTATAATTAAGTGTTATGGAGGAATGGGCGTTTATGAGTAGACTTGCACTGGAAAAGCACTGCTGGGCGGAGATCGATCTGACAGCATTGCGCAGCAATTTTGAATATATCCACCGCGCGGTAGGCGGCGATATCTGTGCCGTTGTCAAGGCCGACGCTTACGGCCACGGCGACACGACCATCGCCCACGTCTTGCAGCAGGCCGGTGCGGCGGCGTTTGCCGTCAGCAGCCTGGGCGAGGGACGGCACCTGCGCCGCAGCGGCATCACAAAACCGATTTTGATTCTGGGCTTTGCTGACCCGTCCTATGCGGCAGTGTTGGCAGAAAATGACATAGCCACGGCCTGTTTTTCTACCGAGTACGCGCAGGCACTCTCCGCTGCCGCCGTCAAGGCGGGCGTACAAGCCAAGGTACACCTGAAAATCGACACCGGCATGGGCCGCATTGGCTTTGCGGTGCGTTCCGGGTTTGATGAAACTATCCACGAGCTGGAAGCCCTGTACACCCTGCCGGGGCTGGATATCTGCGGCGTGTTCCAGCATTTTGCCGTGGCGGACAGCAACACCCCTGCGGACACCGCCTACACCGACGAGCAGTATGCGCTGTTTGCCAGGGTGGTAGCGCGTTTGCAGGCCGATGGCTTTGCCACCGGCACCGTACACTGTGCCAACTCGGCCGCGCAGCTGCGCCACCCCGAGTGGCGGCACGATATGACCCGCGCGGGCATCATTTTGTACGGGCTTGACCCCAGCGACGACGTCCGCTTTCCTGCCCTGCAGCCGGTCATGTCGCTGAAATGCGTTGTGACCTTTGTCAAGGACTTGCAGCCCGGCCAGAGCGTGAGCTATGGGCGCACTTTCACAGCCGAGCGCCCGATGCGCGTTGCCACGGTCTGCGTGGGCTACGCCGACGGCTACCCCCGCCGTTTGTCCGGCGGGCTTGGCGTCATGAACATACACGGCCACGCTGCCCCCGTGGTGGGCCGCGTCTGCATGGATCAGACTATGCTCGATGTAACGGACATTCCTGATGTCAAGATGGGCGACGAGGTCACAGTCTTTGGCCCGGGCGGCGGCGACACCGCCGACACCATTGCGGCCAAGACCCAGACCATCAACTACGAAATTGTCTGCGGGCTGGCGCGCCGCGTGCCCCGCGTATACAAAGAGAACGGCAAGATCTGCGAGATCTGGAACGATTTGGAGGAAACCTGATGGCCCGCAAAAACATCCGCAACTTCTGCATTATCGCACACATCGACCACGGCAAATCCACCCTGTCCGACCGTATGCTGGAGCTGACCGACAGCGTTGACAAGCGCACGATGACCGACCAGGTGCTGGACGACATGGACATTGAAAAAGAGCGCGGCATCACCATCAAGGCCCGCGCCGTGACGATGCGCTATAAGGCCGACGACGGCGAGACCTACGAGTTCAACCTCATCGACACTCCGGGCCATGTTGACTTCCAGTACGAGGTCAGCCGCAGCCTGGCCGCCTGCGAGGGTGCAGTGCTGGTCGTGGACGCCAGCCAGGGCGTGGAGGCCCAGACGCTGGCAAACTGCTACCTGGCGCTGGACCACAACCTGGAAGTCGTACCGATTTTGAATAAGATCGACCTGCCCAGCGCCGACCCGGACGCCGTGGCGAAGGAGGTCGAGGACGTCATCGGCCTGCCCTGCATGGAGGCCCCGCGCGTGTCCGCCAAGCTGGGCATCGGCGTTAAGGACGTTTTGGAGTGCGTCGTGCGGGACGTGCCCGCCCCCACCGGCGACCCGACGCTGCCGCTGAAAGCGCTGATCTTCGACTCCATCTACGACAGCTATAAGGGCGTCATCGTCTATGTGCGCATCTTTGAGGGCACCGTCAAGCCCGGTGACACCATCCGCCTGATGAGTACCGGCGCAGAGTTCCAGCTGGTGGAGGTCGGCCACATGGGCGCGACCCAGATGACCCCCTGCGACAAATTGGAGGCCGGCGAGGTCGGCTACCTGACTGCCAGCATCAAGACTGTGCGCGACACCCGCGTCGGCGATACCGTGACGCTGGCCGCCAACCCGACGGCCGAGCCGATGCCCGGTTTCCGCACCGTGACGCCGATGGTTTTCTGCGGCATCTACCCTGCCGACGGCGCGGACTACCCCGATCTGAAAGACGCGCTGGAAAAATTGCAGCTGAACGACGCGAGCCTGACCTTTGAGCCGGAGACGAGTGCCGCGCTGGGCTTCGGCTTCCGCTGTGGGTTCCTCGGCCTGCTCCACATGGAAATTATCACGGAGCGGTTGGAGCGCGAGTTCGATCTGGACCTCATCACCACGACGCCGGGCGTTCAGTACCGCCTGACGCTGACTGACGGCACGGTGGAGATCATCGACAACCCCTCCGCCTACCCTGATCCGACCCGCATCGTCAAACAGGAGGAGCCGTTTGTCAATGCCCACATTTACACGCCGAACGATTATGTCGGCCCGCTGATGGACCTGTGCCAGACGAAGCGCGGCGTGCTGGTAGACATGAAGTACATGGACGAAACGCGCGTTGACCTGCATTATCAGCTTCCGCTGGGTGAGATTGTCTATGACTTCTTCGACGCCATCAAATCCCGCAGCCGCGGCTACGCCAGCTATGACTATGAGTGGGAAGGCTGGCACGAGAGCAAGCTGGTTCGTCTGGACTTTTTGCTCAATGGCGAGGTCGTGGATGCCCTGTCGATGATCGTGTTTGCGGACAACGCCTACGCCAAGGGCCGCCGCATCTGCGAAAAATTGAAGGAGAACATTCCCCGCGCACTGTTTGAAATTCCTGTGCAGGCGGCCGTGGGCGGCAAGGTCATTGCCCGCGAGACAGTCAAGGCCATGCGCAAGGACGTGTTGGCCAAGTGCTACGGCGGCGACATCACCCGCAAAAAGAAGCTGCTGGAAAAGCAGAAGGAAGGCAAAAAGAAAATGCGCCAGCTGGGCAGCGTGACCCTGCCGAGCGAAGCGTTTACAGCGGTGCTGAAACTGGATTCGGATTCGTAACGGGGGTTTTGTTCCTTCTTTGCAAAGAAGGAACCGAAGAAATTCCAAACAAAATATTCGTAGGGGAGGGATTTATCCCTCCCCTACTTATTATCCCGCCGCGCCCTGCAAATTTTGCCACTCTGTAGGGGCCGCACATGTGCGGCCCGCAGCTTTTCGGCAAAATTGATTTTGCGGGAAGGCCGCGGGCCGGGCATGCCCGGCCCCTACAATGCCGCAAAATAAAATCGGGTATCCATCCAAACGATGGATACCCGATTTTGTTGTTATGCGGTAATTACATCAGGCTGCGGTACAGTGCTTTGATTTCCTCGACGTTCGTGTCGCGGGGGTTGCCGGGGCAACAGGCATCGGCAAAGGCGGACTCGGCCAGGAACTGGACATCCTCTTCCTTCAGAATACCCTTCAGGTCAGCGGGAATGCCGACGTCAGCAGAGAGCTTCTTGACCTCGGCGATCGTTGCGTCGGCGGCCTCGGTGTCGTTCATCTCGTCGATGCCCTTCACGCCCATGGCCTTGCCGACGGCGCGGTAACGCTCTCCTGCAACGGTCTTGTTGTATTCCAGGCCGGTGGGCAGGATGATGGCGCAGGCAACGCCGTGGGGGGTGTCATACAGGGCAGACAGACCGTGGGCCATGCTGTGCACGATGCCCAGACCAACGTTGGAGAAGCCCATACCGGCAATGTACTGGCCCAGGGCCATGCCCTCGCGGCCCTCCGGGGTGTTCTGCACAGCGCCGCGCAGGTTTTCGGCGATCAGCTTGATGGCCTCGAGGTGGAACATATCGGAGATGGTGCAGTGGCCCTTGGTGATGTAGCCCTCGATCGCGTGGGTCAGGGCGTCCATGCCGGTGGCAGCGGTCAGGCCCTTGGGCATGCTGGACATCATATCGGGGTCAACCACGGCGATCTCAGGGATATCGTTGGTGTCCACGCAGACGAACTTGCGCTTCTTCTCCACGTCGGTGATGACGTAGTTGATGGTGACTTCGGCCGCAGTGCCTGCGGTGGTGGGCACAGCAATAGTAAAGACGGCGTGCTTCTTGGTGGGGGCAACGCCCTCCAGGCTGCGGACGTCGGCAAACTCAGGGTTATTGATGATGATGCCGATAGCCTTGGCGGTGTCCATGGAAGAACCGCCGCCGATGGTCACGATGCAGTCAGCCTCGGCAGCCTGGAAAGCCGCCACACCGTCCTGCACGTTCTTGATGGTGGGGTTGGGCTTGATCTCGCTGTACAGGGCATAGGCAAAACCGGCAGCCTCCAGCAGGTCGGTGACTTTCTTGGTGACGCCGAACTTGACCAGATCAGGGTCAGAGCAGACGAAAGCCTTTTTGTAGCCGCGGGCGGTCAGTTCGGGAACGATGTTCTCGATAGCGCCGTGGCCGTGGTAAGAGATAGAGTTCAAAACAATACGATCTGCCATAGAATATTCTCTCCTTTAAACATATCGGCTTTGGGCCGATGATTTCCATATTCTACGGTTATTATACCACCGCCATTTTCACAGTACAATCCAAAAAAGTGGCGCAAAGTTTGTGAAAAGTGTACAAGGCCTGTCCTTAGGCCCTGCTGTACCGGTTCAGCGTCATCGAAATCGTCAGGTTGATTTTGCTGACCTGCATCATGTGGCGGGAAAATGCCGGCAGCGTGCTGTCTTTTTTCGTGCCGCCCCATTCCAGCAGTTCTTCCGGTTTTTTCATGGGTTTGCCAAGGGACAAAAAAAGGCTTCCCCCTCGGGGGAAGCCGGCCGCGAGGCGGACTGATGAGGGGCAGCTTTGCCGCTGTCGCCCGTTTATGGGACTGCTGCGGCCAGTTCTCCCCTCATCCGGCCCTGCGGGGCCACCTTCGCCCCCAAGGGAGAAGGCTTGGGGGGTCACGCCTCTTCTTTTTCTTTCTGTGCCTTGATGACCTTCAGGCGGCTGAACTCCTCGCGTTCGCGTTCGCTCAGGACCTCGTCGATGGACTTGATGGTCTTTTGCATCTGGGGTATCTGCACGTTGCCCAGGGCGTTGGCGCGCTTCTGGGTCTTTTGGATGGCCTCGGCCAGGCGGATAACGCTTGTCTCGACCTCGGCCAACTCGACGGTCAGGGTCTTGACCTCATTGAATTTGAGGTAGGCCACATCGATGGTGCCGTTTGTCGATTCCAGATCGTAGTACAGCCCCAGCGGCGAGGTGGTGTTCAGCTTGAGGGTGGGCAACTCGACGCCCATAACGCTGCGGGTGCTGAACTGCACGCCGCGTTCCACCGGCACACCGGCCGCATAGCCGCCGACAGAGCCCAACATGATATTGGCCTTTTTCAGGGCCTCGTAGGCCTCGGCATAGGCCGCGCTGATGCGGTCCTGGATGCCCGCCGCGCGGTCGATCAGCTGCATCATTTCTCGCACAAGGATATTGCGCTTGCGGTCCATCAGGTCATAGCCCTGGGTCGCCAGCGCCAGGCTGCGCTTCGTCGCCATCAGGTTTGATTTTGTGGGAAAAACCTGCTGTGCCATTGGGTACTCCTTTTATACTGCTTTGGCTTCCCCTGCGGGGGAAGCTGTCACCGAAGGTGACTGATGAGGGCCGAGTGTGCCATTATCACCCGTCTACGGGCATTTCCCGCACGCTCTCCCCTCATCCGCCCCTGCAGGGCACCTTCTCCCCCATGGGGAGAAGGCTTTGGGGTTACTTTTTACTGATTCTCGCCTTCGCCGGCTCGTAATACTTATCCAGCGTCTCGGCGTCGCAGCGATCCAGCGCATTGCGCGGCAGGGTCGCCAGCAGCTCCCAGCCGAGGTCAAGCGTCTGCTCCATCGTGCGGTCGGTGTTGCCCTGGCCGATGAACTCCTGCTCGAACGCACGGCCAAAGGCCATCAGCTGCTTGTCGCTCTGGGACAGTTCTTCCTCGCCGATGACGCTTGCCAGCGCCTTGGCGTCCTGCACCTTAGCGTAGCAGGCAAACAGCTGGTTGGACAGCGTGACATGATCCTCACGCGTGTAGCCCGCACCGATGCCGTCCTTCATCAGACGGGACAGGCTGGGCAGCACAGAAACCGGCGGATACAGGCCGATGGCATCCATGCCGCGGTCCAGCACGATCTGGCCCTCGGTGATGTAGCCGGTCAGGTCGGGGATGGGGTGCGTGATATCGTCGCCAGGCATCGTCAGGATCGGAATCTGCGTCACAGAACCCTTGCTGCCCTTGATGATACCGGCGCGCTCGTACAGGCTCGCCAGGTCAGAATACAGGTAGCCGGGGAAGCCTTTTCGGCCGGGAATCTCGCCCTTGGAGGACGAGAACTCGCGCAGGGCCTCGCAGTAGCTTGTCATATCGGTCAGGATGACCAGGACGTTCTTGCCCAGATCAAAGGCCAGATACTCGGCCACAGTCAGCGCAGCGCGCGGGGTGATGATACGCTCGATGATGGGGTCGTTTGCCAGGTTCAGCAGCATGACAACGCGCTCCATCGCACCGCAGCTCTCGAAGCTCTCACGGAAGTACGAGGCAACGTCGTTCTTGACGCCCATGGCGGCAAAGACGATGGCAAAGTCCGAACCGTCGGCCACGCTGGCCTGCTTGACGATCTGGACAGCCAGCTCGTTATGCTTCATGCCGGAGCCGGAGAAGATCGGCAGCTTCTGGCCGCGAATCAGCGTGGCAAGGCAGTCGATGGACGAGATACCGGTGTGGATGTAGTTGCGGGGGTAAACGCGGCTGACCGGGTTGATGGGCGCGCCGTTGACGTCGCGGCGGGCCACCGGGTAGATATCGCCCAAGCCGTCAATGGGGCGGCCCAGGCCGTCCAGCACGCGGCCCAGCAGTTCGGGGCTCAAATCCATCATCATCGGGTGGCCGGTCATAACCGTGCGGTTGTTGACCAGGCTCAGACCGCGGGTCCCCTCGAACACCTGGATAACGCAGCGGTCGCCGTCCACACGGACAACACGCCCCACGCGGGTGGAGCCGTCGTCGAGGTGCAACTCGACCATTTCATCATACTGCACGCCCTTGACGTCGTCCAGCACGACCAGACTGCCGTTGATTTGGGAAAGTCCGATATGTTCCAGAATCATGTTATTCCCTCCTCATCAGCCCTGGACCACGGCGGCCAGCTTGGTATCGATGGCTTTTTGCAGCTCGTCCAGCTTGGTAAAGTCGTCGTTGGGCACGGTATATTTCATCTGCACCAGCTCGTCAAACAGGCCGGTAGCCAGCAGACGGCTGACCGGCACCTGCTTGGCGACGAGCGCGGCGCACTTGTCGTACAGATACAAAATGGTTTCCATCATCTTCAGCTGCTTTTCCAGCGGGACATAGGTATCCACGGCGTGGAAAGCGTTCTGCTGCAAGAAGCCTACGCGGATAACGCGGGCGATCTCGATGGTCAATTTCTGGTCGTCGGGCAGCACGTCCGAGCCGATTAGCTTGACGATCTGCATGAGGTTGTTCTCCTGCAAAAGCAGGTTGGCGATGCGCTCACGGCAGGACATGAAGTCGTGGCCGACATTATCATAGTACCAGCCGCCGAGGTCACCCAAATACTCGCTGTAGGAGTCGTTCCAGTTGATGGCCGGGTAGTGGCGGGCATAGGCCAGGGACTTATCCAGCGCCCAGAAGCAGCGAGTGAAGCGCTTGGTGTTCTGGGTGACAGGCTCGGAGAAGTCGTTGCCCTGCGGGCTGACTGCACCGATGACCGAGACGGAACCTTCTGCGCCGTTCAGCGTCTTGACATAACCGGCGCGCTCGTAGAACTCCGCCAGGCGGCTGGGCAGGTACGCAGGATAGCCCTCATCGGCGGGCATTTCCTCCAGACGGCCGCTGATCTCACGCAGAGCCTCGGCCCAGCGGGAGGTGGAGTCAGCCATCATGGCGGCGTGGTAGCCCATGTCGCGGTAATACTCGGCCAGCGTAATGCCGGTGTAGATGGACGCCTCACGCGCAGCAACAGGCATGTTGGACGTGTTGGCAATCAGCACGGTACGATCCATCAGGCTCTTGCCAGTGCGGGGGTCGACCAGTTCGCTGAACTCCTGCAGCGCCTGGGTCATCTCGTTGCCGCGTTCGCCGCAGCCGACATAGATGATGATATCGGCGTCACACCACTTTGCGATCTGGTGCTGGGTCATCGTTTTGCCGGTGCCGAAGCCGCCGGGGATGGCCGCCGCACCGCCCTTGGCCAGCGGGAACATCGTATCAATGACGCGCTGGCCGGTAATCAGCGGCCGGGGCGAGGTCATGCGCTCGGCCGACGGACGCGGGGTGCGGATGGGCCACTTCTGACACAAGGTCAGCGTGTGTTCCTTGCCCTTGGCGTCGGTCAGCTTTACAATGGGTGAATGGACGGTGTAGCTGCCGTTAGCGGCGACCCAGGTCACGGTGCCGGAAATCGTCGGCGGCACCATACAGCGGTGCTGGATGGCGGGCGTCTCCGGGCAGGTAGCGTAGATTTGGCCGGGGGTCAGGGTGTCCCCTGCCTTGACGGTCACGGTCACGTCCCACTTGGCGCTCTCGTCCAAGGACGGCTCATGGGCACCGCGCTCGATAAAGCTGCCCATGTGCTGCTCAATGGCGGGCAGCGGGCGCTGGATACCGTCATAGATGTTGCGCAGGATGCCAGGGCCGAGGGTGACGGACAGCGGGCCGCCCGTGCTCTCGACAGGCTCGCCTGCTTTCAGGCCGCCGGTCTCCTCATAGACCTGGATCGTGGTTTCCTTGTCGTTCATGCGGATGACCTCGCCCACAAGGCGGGCGTTGCCCACATAGACCATTTCCATCATTTCCAGGTCGGTTTTGCCCTTGATGGTGACAACGGGGCCGTTGATGCTGTAAATTTTATTTTCCATGGCTTTGCCCCTCAAATGTTGATTTCCAGCCCGGCGTTCTGCAAGAACCATTCGTGCTGGGCGTTCAGGCGTGCTGCCAGCGTGTCGTCGGCAACCAAGCCTTTGGCGGCGTTTGCGCCTTTCAGACCGCCGAGTTCAATGCTTTCATCGGCGGTAAGCGTCGTGCCGACGGGCAGCTTGACGTTTTGCAGCAGCGGCAGATCCGCCGGGCGGGCGGCGATATTCGCATTCTCGCCCAGGGCTTCCGCCAGCGCGGCAGCCTCGTTTTGCAGCCAGGCGGCGTATTTGTCGCCGGCGGCAAAGGCGGCCAGCTGGCTGCGTGCCTCGGCAAAGGTCTCGTCGGCAATCTTCTGGCGCTGGTCAGCCAGCGTGGCGCGGGCGGCCATGCGGGCAGCGCTCAAATCGCGGTTAGCGCGGGTGCGGGCACGCTCGGTCTCAAAGTGCAGAGTGCGCTCCACACGGGCGTTTTCGGCCTTGCGGGTAGCGTCCAGCTGGCTGGAAATTTCCCGCTCGGTCTCCTCGTGGATAGCGGCGCAGGCGGCCTCGCCTTCCGCGCGGATGGACTCCAGAAAGCGCCCGGCGCGGGTATCTAATTCGTTCATGGTCACACCTCTCAAATCTTCACGCCGATGGCCTCGCGGATATAGCGGGTCAGGCGGTCCTTACCGGCAGCTCCGCCGCCGGTGGAAGGCACGGTGATGAGCAGCGGCCCACCGGCAGCGCGGGCACTGTCCAGCGTGGCTGTGTAAGTCTCGGCGATCTTCTCGGTGACGAGCAGCACGGCAATGTCCGGCTGGTTGGCGGCATCCGCCAGCGCGTGCCGCAGGTCGGCCTCGCTGCGGGCTACGGTGCCCTCAATGCCCGCCAGACGCAGGCCGTTCATGGCGTCGGAGTTGTCGCTGATGAGAAAGAACCGCATAGCATTACACCAGCTTAGACAGGATCATGATGGAGATAACCAGGCCGTACAGGGCGATGGACTCACCCAAAGCGACGAAGATCAGGCTCTTACCGAAGGTCTTTTCGTTCTCGCTGTTGGCAGCGATAGCAGCAGGCGCAGCGGAGGCAACGGCCATGCCGCCGCCGATACCGGCCAGGCCGGTTGCCAAAGCAGCAGCCACCAGGCCGATGCTCAAAGAACTGTTGTGGTCGTTGTCGGTGTTGACAGTCTCGGACGCAGTCGTGGCAGCGGTGGTGTCGGTGGCGGCATCATCGGCGGCAAAGACGCCCAGTGCGCCGCAGCAGGTCACAGCGGCCACGATCAGGATGGTAACGAACAGTTTGCTGAACTTGGTTTTCATAATGGAACCCTCCGTAAATTTTTATTGTATCCGCACCTTTTTGTCAGGCGCTTTTGTAGGGGCCGGGCATGCCCGGCCCGCGGCTTCGATTCTATCGACCGGTTGTGGGTTGGTTGCGGGCCGGACATGTCCGGCCCCTACCTCGCGTCCTCTTACGCTTTCTCTTTCTTCAGGTCAAACGCCACGAACTTGCGGCCGCCGCCCTTGTAGCAACGGCTGAACATCTCGTAGAACTCCAAACGGATGCCCTGGATGGCGGACAGCAGCGCTTCCAGACAGATAACCACCAGGTTGCCCAGGATGACCACGACGATGTTGTTCGGCGTACCGGCCAGCGTAAAGACGACCATCATCATGCTGGCGTGGACAATGACGAACGCGCCCACACGCAGGAAGGAAATGGTGTTGGACAGGTAGCTCAGCACTGTTTCCAGCAGTTCGAACACGCTCTGCATCAAGTAGTTGCCCATGCCGCCTGCGGGCTGCCAGGGCTTGCCTTCGACCATCGGGGCCAGCAACTCTGCAAACAGCAGCAGCACCAAACCGACCACCAGACCGATGATTGCCACGACCTGCGGCATAAACGTGACCGCGCCCATGTAGGCGCTTGCCAGGTCAACACCGCACAGGTAGGTGACGACACCAACCAGGCCGTTGGGCGAGAAGATGAACTCGCCCCACTCCTTGTGACGGGCGTGGGTGTACATATTCAGCGCCATGGCCGCCAGCACCAGCACAATGCCGATGTAAACGGCCACCATCAGGATGCCGGTGATGGAATCCATGACCGAAACGGGCTTGCCCGCCATGCCCAAAGCATGGTAGAGCGGGTCGAGCGCCTCCTCGTAGCCAAAGAGAGAACCGTAGACCAGGCCAAAGATCGTGCTCGAAATGCCGCAGGGAATCATCAGATGGAACAGGTCATTGTGCTTGACCTTCCACATAAAGGTGCTGAACAGCGCCAGCACAATGCCCTGCCCGACATCGCCAAACATCATGCCGAACAGCACGGTGAATGTGATCGCTACAAAGCCGGTGACATCTGTCTCGCCGTAGGCGGGCAGACCGTACATTTCGACGAAAAACTCAAAAGGGCGGCTCCACCAGGGGTTTTTCAGCTTGGTGGGGGGCGTCATCTTGCCGGCGGATTCCGGCCCATCGACCGTGACGCGTAGCCCCTTGACGGCGCGGGCCTTACCCGCGACCTCGTCCACCTCCGACGCCGGGACCCAGCCGACGCAGAAGAAGTGTTGGCCCTTGACCGCCGCCATCCGGCGCAGGTCGTACACAGCGGCGTAGTAGCAGGCCGTGTCGTACAACAGCTGAACCTTCTCGGCGTTCTTCTGCCACAGGGTGGCAATGCGGCCGTTGACATCGTCCACGCTCTTGTTGACGACATCAAGGTTTTCTTTAAAGTGCTCGATGATCTCGGCGGGCGAACCGGCCGCGCCGGGCACATGCACCGGCTCAAAGTACAGCATCGAGAAGATACCGTCGGTTTCCAGCGCTTTCTCCCGCGGGGTCATGTAGACGCCCCAGTAACCGGCCTTCGTCTGGTTGCAGGGGGTGAACAGGATATACGGATCATCGCCGTAGTTGTTCATCAGCTTGTTGTAGCCCTCGGTGGGCAGGAAGCCGAACCGGACCTTGACATGGGCGCAGTCCAGCAGGTCATCGACGTTGACCTTCAGGCCGGTAAAGTGGCTGTACTGCTCGATGCCGTCCTCGCAGAGCTTTTTCTGGTCCAGCAGGATCTTACGCTCAGCGCAGAGCTCGTCGATTTGTTCGAGCAGATCGCTTAAATAGCTGCGGCCCTCGGCGTCCACCGGGTCGCTGTGCTGCTGCCCCTTGTGCAGCTCTATGTTGGCCTCCTGGGCCATGGTCTCGATCTGGTCGCGGATCGCTGTGTGGGGGTTCTCTTCATTCAGAGCGCCGTACCCCAGCGATTCCGACATATATCTGGTGGCAGGTTCCAGGTCAAAGCGGCCGTCCATGCAGCACGAGCCGATAAACTCGTTCAGCTGCGGCATCGTGCCCTGTACCCGCACCAGTTTCATCTTTTCAACCAATCAGTTCACACTCCTTCAAACTGTCTTACACCCGTGCGGTGCGGCGGCCAGAGGACTGGCCGCCCTACGGTATCGTACCTCGGGTGTAGGGCGGTCAGTCCCCTGACCGCCGCGGCGTGTTGCCGTCACCGACAGTGTAAAACTCAATCGTTCTCATCAAACCCGACCAGCAGCGACTGGACTTCCTCGGGCGGCAGCTTGTAATGCACGCCCTCGATGATGTGATCCAGATCCTGCACCTCGCACTGGGCCAGCCAGACGTAACACAGCATAACCAGCGTTGGGTCGGTGGAAAACCGCAGCCACTTTTTGCACCAGTCGCAGCGGTAGTGGAAGAAGCCTTCCTTCAGCACGCTGTACTCGTGGTGGCCCAGCAGCGGGCCGTACTTTGTCTTGGCGAACCGCACCTTGAAGTCGGCCAGGTCGCGTGCGGCGAGCAGGTACTCCCACTCGTCGTTCGTCATAGCCGTGCAGTCGCGGCGGGCGTTGGAACGCACCACCGAATCCGGTGCGCCAATACGAATGAGCCGCGCTGCGTTAGAGACAGCGGACGTATCGCATTCCAGCTCCACCAAGTCGCGCAAGTTCGGCGCGGCGCTCGTGCCTTTCTTGGCCGGGGCCAGCGCCACAAGGGCTTTGTGGCGGCGGTCCTGCAAAAGCGGCTCGGCCTGGGCAGTCAGGCCCCGGTCCGGCTTGGCGGCTTTCATCGGTTCCAGGACTTTTTCCCACGGCGTGTCGGCCACAGCGGCCAGGATGCCGTCCAGGCTCGTGGCTTTAGCCAGCGCGTAGAGGTCGATGCAGCAGCGCTGCTGCATGAACTCCGGCAGGCGGAACAGGTAATCGCCAGGGCGGCCTGCATCCAGGCAGCGCATGGCGGCGGTCAGCTCATCGACCTCGCAGCAAAGGGTGAAGTACTCGTACACCTTGCTGCCCGCGCTGCGGTCATAGCGGCAAAGGCTGTCGTACCGGGCGTACAGGCCCTGGCGCAGCAGGTTTTCCAGCTGGGCGCGGCGGGCGTACTGGGGGTTGACCTCGGCCAGGGCGTCGGCGTACAGCGGGTACTCCTTCAAGGCCGCGGCAAGCTCGGTCATCGTGCGGCAGCCCATCAGGCGGCGGTAATCGTCGGCACGCAGCCTGCGGCCATACAGGGCGCGGGCCTTGGCCAGTACGGCGTTGCCGGAAGCCGCACTCGCCTTCATCATTGTGCGGCCTCCCCGCCCAGGGTGCGCTGTACAAGCTCGGCACACCATTGTGCTTGTTTCGCCTTTGCGGCGGCGGTCATGGTTTCGGCAGCCTGCCGGCGCTGCTGCTCCAGTGCCGCCAGCGCGGCGGCGTTACCGTCGGCCGCGGCCTTGGCTGCGGCTGCACACTCGGTTTTTTCGCGGGCGTCACACTCCGCGATGATTTTCTGTTTCTGCTCGTCCAGGGCCGCCAACCGGGCGGTACGCTCGGCCTTGGCCTTCTCGCTGGCCTTGCGCTGGGCGGCGTCCATCTCCAAAATGGCCTGCATCAGGTCGTTGACATCTTTCATGCAATGCACCTCACTCTTTGGGAGCTTTACCTGAACCAATCAGCGTTTCCCTTCCCTTGCATTCTCTGCACCCGGAAGTAGTTCCTATTATGTAAATAGGTAGACCAACTTTTTCAGGTTCAGCCGTAATTATAGCACTATGACCAAATATGGCAAGTGGTTTTTGTGCAGTTTTATTTGTACAAAAATGGGTTTGTGTTTTTCCTGTCGATGTTTTGCGAAATCGATCTCACTGCTTTTTCATGGCGGCCAGCCCTTTGCCGAACACAAACCGCACCAGCGGGCCTGCGCCGCACAGCTGCCACAGGAACGCGGTGGGATAGTTCATCGCCGTGGTCTGCACCCACATGGCAAAAAAGTTTGCGTTGTGGCTGTCTTTGAAGAACAGCGTGGCGAAAAAGCTCATCAACGGGCACATCATCCAGGCCGACAGGCAGGAGATGGCCGCTACCAGAAACACCTGCTTATCCTTGCCGGGGGTGAACCAACCCATGGCGATGCGCATGGCCGCGGGGCCGACCAGGAACGTATCCAGCAGGAAGCCGATAACGCCCATAATGGGCAGCTCGCTGAGGGCAGCGGCGAAGATGAAATTCTGCATCCCACCCACATCCAGTGCGATATTGTAGCAGACCATTCCGTAGACCATGACACAGACCATCATGACGGTGTAGACGATTTCCTGTTTCTTTGTTTGCGGCATTGTAATTACTCCTCATATGTACGTTATTTTCTCCAAAACAAAAACAGCCGTAGGGTGTCGCTCAACTCGTTGCGACACCCTGCGGCTGTTGTCTCACTGCGTTGGAAAGTGGAGCCAGTATACCGCAAATTTTCCGCTTATGTAATACCCCTGCACAAATTTCTGCACTTTGTATAAAATATTTCTCCGTTTTGCCGCGTCACTTTGGTACAAAACGCCGCATGTGTCGCCGTAAACTTTACAGCGGCGGCGCGGTGCGCTATAATGGGCAATGATTGCAGGGGCGGCCGTTGGCCGCCCCTGCACGCGCAATCACATAGAGGGGTCGAAAAATCATGTCACATTCACTATTGCATCACCGCGGGCAGATGTCCGAGGCATTCCGCACGGTCATGTTTCTGTCCGCATCGGGCGGGTTACAGGACGCCTACACCTACATCGGGCGCGGCAAGGTGTTTGCCAACGCCCAGACCGGCAACATCGTCCTGATGAGCCAAAGCCTGTTCGAGGGAGATTTTGCACGGTTCGCCCACTATTTCATCCCGGTGCTGGCCTTTGCGCTGGGCGTGGCGGCGGCTGAGTGTATCCGCCTGCGCTGGCGCGAGGCCAAGCGTATGCACTGGCGGCAGCTTGTGCTGCTGACCGAGATTGCGCTGCTGTTCGTGGTGGGCTTCTTCCCCGCCGCGTGGGATATCGGTGCCAACGCATTGGTATCCTTTTCCTGCGCCATGCAGGTACAGGCGTTCCGCAAGGTACACGGCTACCCGTTTGCCAGTACCATGTGCATCGGCAACCTGCGCAGCGGTATGGATTCGCTGGTTGGTTTTGGGCATACCCGCGACAAAAAGCTGTTGTGGAAGGCTCTGCACTATTTCGGCGTGATTTTCGTGTTTGCACTGGGTGCAGGCATCGGCACACAGTGCGTCGGCATTTTCGGCGAGAAAACGATCTGGCTTTCCTGCGCACTGCTGCTGGTGAGCTTGTGCTTTATGTTTATCAAAGAGGATCTGCCGGAGATCGAAGAAGAGTTGGAAAAATAAGCAAGCCCCATCCGATTTTACGTCGGATGGGGCTTACTTTTATACTTTTCTTCGTCCTATTTTGTTCCGGGCATCATTCACCATGCCGTTCAGCCGCGCCCCCATAAAGGTCAGCCCCGCCAGGGTCGGGGCGCTGAGGGCCAGCAATACGACCAAGACCAGCATGCCGCCCAAGTCCAGCCGCACCAGCGGCAGCCAGGGGGCCAGCAGGAACGCCCCCGCGACCCCCATCACCGTCATGCCGCCCCAGATGATCCAGTGCAGCGGCGTGAACGGAATGCAGACACCCCACAAGATCTGCAAGCCTACGCACAAAATCACGAAGGTGCAGATCGTGCCAACCATGTCTGTGGGGATATCAAACGCATAGCCAAATCCCTGGGTGCAGAACACGAGCAGGAAGTCTGTCAGCCCGCCGGGCAGCGCGGCCCGCAGGACGTTGCGCATGAATTTCCCGCGCACCAGCTCGTGGTTTGGCTCCAATGCCAGGAAAAACGCCGGTGCGCCGATGGTGGCAAATGTGACGAGGGACAGCTGCAAAGGCTGGAACGGATAGGCCAGCGGCAGCGCCAATGCCACGATGCTGAGCAGGAACGAGAAGATATTTTTGACCAGAAACAGCGACGCTGACCGCTGGATGTTGTTGATGACACGCCGCCCCTCGCCCACAACGCTGGGCAGTGCGGCAAAGTCAGAATCCAACAGCACCAGCTGCGCCACCTGGCTGGCGGCCTGTGCACCGGACGCCATGGCGATGCCGCAGTCGGCATCTTTTAACGCTAATACGTCATTTACTCCATCTCCGGTCATGGCAACCGTGTGTCCTTTCGCCTGCAAGGCGTGGACGAGCTGGCGCTTCTGCTCGGGCGTCACACGGCCAAAGACCGTGCATTTTTCGGCGGTCTCGGCCAGCGCCTGCTCACTGCGCAGCGTCGCGGCGTCCACCCAGCGCTCGGCCCCCGCAATGCCTGCGTTGGCGGCCACATGGCTGACGGCCTGCGGGTCATCGCCCGAAATGACCTTGACCGCCACACCCTGCTTGGCAAAGTAGCGGAAGGTCTTGGGCGCGTTTTCCCGGATGCGGTTTTGCAGCGGCAGCAGCGCCAGAAATTCCAGCTGCGCGGGATCGAGCGCGGCTGGCGGGTCGGGCAGTGCGGCGTTATATTTTGCCAGCAGCAGCACGCGGCGGCCCTGGGCCAGCAGCGGTGCCAGCTTGTCGGCAAACTCCCCTGCCCGCACCCCGGCCAGCACATCCGGCGCACCGACGACGTAGCAGCCCTGCGCGCCAAAATCCTTGGCGCTGTACTTGTACGCCGTGTTGAAGGGCACGCTGCACCGCGCAAACCAGCCGGTGCCGCCCTGCCCGAAGCGAGCCGCCAGAGCACGGCCGGTGTCATTGTCGGGCTGCTCACCCGCGTAAAAGCTCGCCAAGATCGCGTCCAGCGGTTCATTTTCCGCCAGTGGAAGCGGATCGTCGGCCTGCATGGCGCTTTCGGTGATCGTGCCGGTCTTGTCCACACAGAGAGTGTCCACCCGGGCCAGCGTCTCAATGCAGTTCATATCGCGGGTCAGCACCTTGCGGCGGGCCAGGCGCATCATGCTCACAGCCAAAGCTACACTGGTCAGCAGGTACAGCCCCTCGGGGATCATGCCGATGAGCGCCGCGACCGTCGCGTCCACGGTGTCCTTCATCGGCAGTTCCAGCACCCAATGCTGCTTCCAGATCAGCACAGCGCCGATGGGAACCAACGCGATACCGATGAATTTTATCAGCTTATCCAGGCTGCGCATCATTTCGCCCCGGGCGACTTTGTGACCGTTGGCCTGGGCCTCGGCGGTCAGGCGGCTGGCGTAGCTCTCGGCCCCGACGCGGGTCAGCCGGGCGACACAGCGCCCCGCCATTAAAAAGCTGCCAGATTTCAGCTCTGCGCCGCACTCCTTCGGCACGGCCCGGGCCTCGCCGGTGATGAGGGATTCGTTCGCCTGGGCACTGCCGTCCAGCACAACAGCGTCGGCCACGATCTGGTCGCCCGCGCCAAACTCGACCACATCGTCCTGCACAAGGTCGTCGGACAGCACCTCGCACCACCGGCCGTCCCGCAGGCAGCGAATTTTCTGCGCCGAGACAAGGGTCAATTTGTCGATGGTACGTTTAGCGCGCAGCTGCTGCACGATGCCGATGAAGGTATTGCAAAACACGATGCCAAGGAACCCCATGTTCAGCCAGGAGCGCACGAGCGCCAGCATAACGGCCAGCACAAGGAACACAAGGTTGAAGTAGGTGCAGATATTGTCCCGCACGATCTCGCCGGTGGTCTTGGTCTGGGACTTGGGCGGTGTGTTCGTCTGCCCTGCCGCGCGGCGTGCGTTGACCTCGGCAGCGGTCAGCCCGGTGATGGATGGCATGAGAGGGTGGCTCCTTTCAGGTGGTAGAGGTTGTAGGGGCCGGGTATGCCCGGCCCGGTCGCAGAAGGCAAACGACCGTTTATGGGAAAGCTGCGGGCCGCACCTGTGCGGCCCCTACAATAGTAAAACGAACTACATCAGCTTATTATGGCAAGTATACCCGCCAAGTATGAACAAAACAAGTGCCCGGCTGCGTTTTGGGGCAGTCGGGCATTTTTGTCTATATGCGGTTGTCGCGGTTTTATCTTTCCAACGGTTCAAACGCCTCTGCCGGGTCGGCGGCCACGGCTTCCAGGTTCTTTGTCAGCTGGTTCAGCACCTTATAAAACGTCGCCAGGTCGGCAGGATCTATCCCCTCGTCGGCGCGGCGCTCCACGTCACGCACCACGGCGGTCACACGGGCGGCGCGGTCGCGGCCCGCGTCGGTCAACAGATACAGCGCGTTGTACTTGCCGGGCGCACCGCACTTTTCCACCAGGCCGCTGCGGACCAAATCCGCCAGCACGCGGGAGATCATGGCCGGGTCCAGGTCGCACCGCTCAGTCAGGTCGGAGAAATGCCAGCCCTCGGGGGCGGCTGCCAGCTGGCAGAGCACCAGCGTGTGGCCCGCTTTCAGCGCAATGCGGCCCATACCGCTGGTCTTGATGCGCTGGATGACCTTTTGCAGCCGCGCCAGCGAGACGGACAGTCGGATGAAACGGTCCTGCATATCAATCTTCCTTCAGCTCGCCGCGGGAGGCCGCCTTCAGGTACGCAAAGATGAAGCCGTCCAGGTCGCCATCCATGACGGCCTGTACGTTGCTGCTCTCGTAGCCGGTGCGGTTGTCCTTGACCAGCGTGTAGGGCATGAACACATAGCTGCGGATCTGGTGGCCCCAGGCAATCTCGTTCTGCACGCCCTTGATGTCGTCGATTTTGTCCTTGTGCTGCTGCAAAGCGATCTGGTACAGCTTGGCCTTCATCATTTCCATGGCGTACTCACGGTTCTGCAGCTGGCTGCGCTGGGTCTGGCAGCTGGTCACAATGCCGGTGGGCTTGTGGATCAGGCGCACGGCCGAGGACGTCTTGTTGATGTGCTGGCCGCCCGCGCCGGAGGAACGGTAGACCTGCATCTCGATATCGGCGGGGTTGATTTCGATATTGATGTTGTTGTCCAGCTCGGGCATGACCTCCAGGCTGGAGAAGCTTGTCTGGCGGCGGGCGTTGGCGTCAAACGGGCTGATGCGCACCAGGCGGTGGACGCCGTGCTCGCTTTTGAGCATACCGTAAGCGTTCGCGCCCTTGACCATCATGGACGCGGACTTGATGCCGGCCTCGTCGCCGTCCAGCACGTCCAGCACCTCAACGCTGTACCCGTGGGCTTCGGCCCAGCGGGTGTACATACGGTAGAGCATTTCGGCCCAGTCCTGGGCCTCGGTGCCGCCGGTGCCTGCGTGGAAGGTCAGGATGGCGTTGTTGTGGTCGTACTCGCCGTTCAGCATCGTCATGAGCTGCAGCTCGTCGATGGACTTCTCGACGCCCTCAACGGCCTCCTCACCCTCGGCGGCCAGGGCGGGATCGTTCTCTTCCTCGATCATTTCCAGCAGCGTCTCGGCTTCCTCATACTGGGTGGCCAGCTTGCCGAAACGCTCGAGCTTGTTCTTCACTTCGCCCATCTCACCGATGATTTTCTGGCTGCGGGCCTGGTCATCGTAGAAGCCGGGCATCGTCATCTGGTGTTCCAGCTCGGCAAGGCGCTTCTCGCTGGCCTCAATGGACAGGGCGTCGCGCAGGTCGTCCACGGCGGTTTTCATGCCGCCGAGTTTTGCTTTCAGTTCGTCAATGGTAATCATATATGGTATCCCTCATCACATAAGTTGGCATAAAATTACATAGTACCATTATAAGCGAATTGGCGGGCGTTGTAAAGAGGGGCAGCCGCATAAAATATTTGTAAAAGAGGGATGTATCCCTCCCGGCAAAAACAACGCCACCGGGTAGGGATCGGGTATGCCCGGCCCGCAGCCTTCGGGCAAACGACCGCTCGGCCCCTACCCGGTTGCGCAAGGAAAAAGGGCAATAAATTCATTTCTCTTGTAAAGTTTTTATGTTTTCTTTGCATTTATCCATTTGATGCGGTATAATGTCTTTATGTTACTGAAAGAAGAACGAGGACACACCACATGACACGTTACACCGGAAACCACTGCCCTGTCTGCGAACAGGCATTTACCGACGAGGACGATATCGTCGTTTGCCCTGACTGCGGCACACCCTACCACCGGGCCTGCTGGCAAAAAGTTGGCGTATGTATGCACAAATCCGAGCACGCCGCCGGGTTTGAGTGGCAGCCCGAGGTCGGCCCCGACGCCGACAAGGCCGCACACGAGGCCACCTGCCCCAACTGCGGCACCCACAACACGCCGGGCGCGGTGCGCTGTGCGCACTGCGGCTGCCCCCTGCCCAAAGCGCCGGACCCCATCACCGCTAAGACAGACGATGAAAAGTCTGTGCCCATCTACGCCCGCGACTCGTCCGCGGTGAACAACAGCCGCACCGCGCCCGGGCCGCACACTGACACCTTCGGCACCGGCGAGGACGGCGGCATCTACCGCCGCGAGATCGGCCCTGAGGACCCCATCGACGGCATCAAGGCCAAGGACTGGGCCGCCTACGTGGGCCGCAGCCCGATGTACTACCTGATGCAGTTTTTCCGCATGAGCATGACGAAGAAGAATGCCACGGTCTGCCTGTCAGCGTTTTTGTTCGGCCCTGCGTACCTTTTCTACCGCAAGATGTGGAAAGAGGGTCTGCTGGCCGCACTTGTGATGCTGCTGCTCAGCGCGCCGGAGCTGATTGCCATTGTGGCGACGTTCAACCCGACACTGTTCGGCTCACTGCCGCTGGGGTGGATCCCCACGGCGGCCAACATCTGCGCCGTGGCGGCGTGGGCGTTCAAAATCGTGCTGGGGCTGTTTGCGGTATCGTGGTACCGCAACGATGCCAAGCGCAGCATTGAGAAAATTTATGCCGACTACCCCGAGGGCGACGCCCGCACCGATGCCCTGCTGCAAAAGGGCGGCACGAGCTTTTTGTCGGTGATTTTGTACTACGCCGTCATTCTGCTGCTGGCGTCCCTGGTCATCAACTTGGCCGGCCCCGATTTTGTGCAGTATGCCATGGCGATGAGTGGGTATTGATGGCACCGCAAAACAACGCAATACACCAATGGTGTTAAAATAGGAGGAAACTTATGAAAACCGCATTAGTTATTATGGCCGCTGGTATCGGCTCCCGCTTCGGCGGCGGCATCAAGCAGCTGGCAGCCGTCGGCCCCAACGGCGAGATCATCATGGACTATTCCATTCATGACGCCATCGAGGCCGGGTTTGACAAAATCGTCTTTATCATCCGCCACGATATCGAGGACGCTTTCAAAGAGGCCATCGGCGACCGCATCGAGAAAATCTGCGCCGAGCTGGGCGTTGAGATCGACTACGCGTTCCAGGCGTTGGAGAACGTTCCCGCCGGGTACGCCGTGCCCGAGGGCCGCAGCAAGCCCTGGGGCACCGGCCAGGCTGTGCTGGCCTGCAAGGGCATCATCAAGGAGCCGTTCGCCGTTATCAACGCCGACGACTACTACGGCAAAGAGGCTTTTGTCCAGCTGCACGACTTTTTGCAGGGCTACACGCCCGACAAGTCCGGCGACCTGGCCATGGCGGGCTTTGTGCTGAAAAACACCCTGAGCGACAACGGCGCTGTCACCCGCGGCATCTGCCAGATGAACGACGCCCACTACCTGACCGGCGTGCTGGAGACCAGCGGCATTGAAAAGACCGCCGACGGCGCAGCAGCGGGCGGCAAGAGCATCGACACGGACAGCCTTGTCTCGATGAATATGTGGGCACTGACCCCGGAGTTTGTGGACCTGCTGGACGCCGGTTTTGTTGAGTTCTTTGAGAAGGCCGAGCCTGCCAACCCGCTGAAAGCCGAGTACCTGCTGCCCATCTACATTGACGAGCTGCTGCACGCGGGCAAGGTCAGCGTCAAGGTCCTGCCCACCCACGACAAGTGGTTCGGCGTGACCTACGCCGAGGACAAGCAGACCGTCATTGACAGCTTCGCCAAGCTGGTCGCCGATGGCGTGTATAAGAAGGATTTGTTCAGCGATTTGAAAAAGTAAGAAAGCAAAGCCTCCCTTTGACAAGGGAGGCTTTAGGCTTCCCCCTCGGGGGAAGGCAAAACCGCCCCATGCACCATCACGGTGCATGGGGCGGTTTGCTTTTGCTATTTCAGAACAACCTTAGTTCTGCTTTTTCTTCAAATAGGCGGTCACACCCAGGCCCAGCAGGGCGGCGATGGAGATAACGACGATCGGGATGATCGGCATATCATCGCTGGTCTGCGGGATGGTGCTGGCCTTGGCAGCTTGGGCTGCACTGGTGGTCTGCGGCGTGTACACGCCATTGACGTTGGCATAGCCGGAAAGCTGCTTCGCGCTTTCCAAATGGCCGCAGGTATCGCACTTGTAGCCCTCTCCAGTGGCAGTCCAGTTGTGGTGGCCGCAGGCGGTGCAGGTGTAATACTTATTGTTTGCGGCGGGCACGGCCGTGGGGGCCGGGGCCGCAGTAGCCGCCGGGGCCGCCGTGGGGGCGGCGGTCGGCGCTGCCGTAGGCTTCGGCGCTTCGGTCGGGGCCGGGGTGGGCTGCTCGACGGTCTTGTACTGGGCCGTGGCGGTCAGGGGCTTGCCGGCGGCCTTGTAGGCAGCGGCCAGCTTGGCCAGCAGGGCCTCGTCCAGTTCGGTGTAGGTGCCGTCCACACCCGCAAACTGCCAGCCGAGGAAGTTTTCGGTCTTGGCGGGGGCGGGCAGGGTCTTGTCGTTCAGGCTGGTCAGGTTCAGCGTCTTGGACGTGCCCTCAAAGTCAACGACGGCCTCGTCGGCGCTGTACATGACGGTGAAGTCGCTGTATCCGTCGGGGTTCTCAAAGGCGATCGTCTTGTTGTCGACGTTCACAACGGTGGTATCGTAGTAGCGCACGCCCTTGGTGCTGTCGTGCTTGACGTACAGGCCGGTCAGCTGGTCCGCGGTGAACGCGCTGCCGACGGACAGCTGAATGGTGACAGTGGGGGCGTTGGCGGAAATATTGGTGGTGCTGATCGTGTAGGTGTTGTCGGGGGTCATATTGTCGGGGTCGGTCGTAGCGCGCAGGTCGCACAGCAGCTCAATAGCAAAGGTGAGCTGGCCTTTTGCGTCGGTCTGCTTGGGGGTGATAGCCAGGTACGGCACAACCACGAGGGTGATCTTGTTCACATCGGTGTTCGCAAGTGCGGAATTTGCGAGGGCCGCTTTCAGTTTGGCTTCGTTCCAGGTGTTATCCTCGTTCTTGTAGGTCTTTTCGGCGTCGGCCTTGATGGCGGCAACGGCATCGCTGTTCTCGACAGCGTCCACGCTCTCGCCGGAGATGTCAACGGTCTTGGCGGCTTCGATGAGGGTTTCATCGGTGACACCGTCCACACGCACAGAGGATGCAGCGGCGGAGACTTCGACGGTTGCAGGCTTGATGACGGTGACAAAGTCAGGGACGTATTCCACACCCTTTTTCCAAATCCCGCTGGTCTTTACGTTTTCGCCCAGCTTGTTGTCTTTAACGATGAACGTTGCACCGTCAGCCATCTTAATTAAAGGCTCTTCCTGCGTAAACGCAAGCAGAGCTGCACCGCCAATTACCGTGTTGCCGCTGATTTCAACGTTGCCAAGGCTTGCAGTACCGATTTGCTGCTCGCGAGTGGGGTTTGCTATGCCTCTTGTGTCGCCATTCTTGGTATCCGTAATGTAAATAGCAATTTCCTTTACATTGCTGCCGTCCTTATTATTGTCCAGCAGTGTGAACGTATTATTGATTGCCTTGAACGAAACACCCAGAACGTTATTTTCGATGACTTTAATAGGACGGCTCATCGTGAAGTTCGAGTTCTGAATCGTCACGCTGCAAGTCTCAATGTTCTGAATCCAAATCGGGCTGGAATCGTTGGGCGAGACAGAGTTTTTATGCTCATTAAAAGTACATCCGTCAATAATGATATCGTTCGCGGGCGCACCGCTGTTCTGAACCCAAAGGCCATTGACTATACAATCTTTGAGCGTCAGACTATTCATTTTATGCCCTTTGACCATTGACGCAAAGCTCTGTGTCCAAGACGAATAGATGCGAATAAATCCATTCAGTGTCGCATTAGAGAACACAATATCGGACGCATCAGGAATTTTAAATGTAAGTGAATTTGCCGGCGAGTTTACACTCGCCGCATCATCTGAAAATTGAATATTTCCAACAATATTCAGTTTAATTCCCTGCTTATGGGTTCCAACAACAAATCCCTGTCCATGCGGTTCAAACTTCGTTTCATCTTCACGCATTTCATCCAGAGTGTTGACATACCGATAGGTGTCAGCAATGGTTTCATTGCCAACAACAACACTGCCGCCTCTCAAATCCACGCCGTCCAGATTTACCGTCAGCTCGGTAACATTCGCGGGAATCTCGGTCAGTGCGTTGAACTCATCCAGCGTCAGGGTTGCGCCGTTTTCCACGGCCTGGGTGGAGGGTCCATCCTCTCCCCCGTTGCCCTTCGTCTGTTCGGAAATGCTGGTCGTTTCCGTGGTCGTCTGCTCGGTGTCGCCCTCTGCCAGTGCTGTCGTGCAGACAGAAACTGCCATGGCCAGCGCTAAAGCAAGAGACGCCGCCTTTTTGCAAATGCGTTTTCTCATGTTGCTTTTTCCTTTCCTTATTATGTAGGTTTTACTGCATACCGCCATTGTACCCCCCCCCCATTGCATTCTGTCAATGCACAGTTGATACATTTGTGTAAATTGTGTGGAATTTTTCCCATGCGCACAAAAATCCCGGGCTGGTTTGTGCAAGTTGATGGATTTTGGCTCCCATGTAGGGGCCGGGCATGCCCGGCCCTCGCGTGAAAGGCAGGCGGTCGTCTGCCTAAAAGTCGCGGGCCGCACATGTGCGGCCCCTACATTCTCTGCCCCGGGCAGGCTATTGACAACCCCACCATAAAATGCGACAATAAAAACAAAATTACAGCAGGTCCTGCCGGGCTTTTGGTTGAAAATTGCAAAAGCCTGGCACACAACGCTATGGAAAGCCGAGGCAAAAGGCGGTATGGTTAATACAACAGAATCAACACACCGCATACACCGTTACAGGAGGGTACTTATGGCAAAGAACGAATTGGACATTACGACCCTGACCCCGGAGCAGCGCGACGCGCGCCTGGCCCTGGATGTGGAGCGCCTGCTGCGCTTTGGCCGCAAGCACAAGCTCATCAAAGACCTGGACGTTCTGGTAGCACGCAACACCCTGTTGGACCTGCTGGCCCTGGCCGCCCCCAGCGAGGCCAAGCCCCCGAAGGAGGACCCCGCCACCCCCGCCGCCCTGCTGGACGAGATGGTCGAGCTGGCCGCCCAGAAGGAACTGTTCGACGGCGCGGTGAACCAGTACCGCATCAACTTTGAGACACGCCTGATGGGTGCCCTGATGCCCCGCGAGAGCGAGGTCTGCAAAAAGTTCAAGAAGCTCTACCAGAAGCAGGGCGCAAAGGCCGCCACCGACTGGTTCTATCAGCTCTGCGTGGACACCAACTACATCCGCACCGCGCAGATCGCCAAGAACATCCAGTGGAACACCGCCACCCCCTACGGCGAGCTGGAAATCACCATCAACCTGACCAAGCCTGAAAAAGACCCCAAGACCATCGCGCTGGAGCGTTTGCAGCCCAAGAGCGGCTACCCGGCCTGTATGCTCTGCAAGGAGAATATCGGCTATGCCGGGCGCATCAACTTCCCCGCGCGGCAGACCCACCGCATTGTGCCCATTACGCTGGCGGGCGAGCAGTTCTACCTGCAATACAGCCCCTATGCCTACTTCCACGAGCATTGCATCATGCTCCACGAGCAGCACAAGCCCATGGAGATGAACAAGCAGACGCTGGCCGAGATTTTTGACTTTGTGGCGCAGTTCCCCCACTATACCTGCGGCTCCAACGCCGACCTGCCGATTGTCGGCGGCAGCATTCTGAGCCACAGCCACTTCCAGGGCGGGCGGTATGTCTTCCCGATGCAGAAGGCCGATATTGCCGTACCTATGGCAGATATCCGCTATCCCGGCGTCAAGGCCGGCATTTTGAACTGGCCTGTCTCTGCCGTGCGACTGGTGGGCCGCAGCAGCCAGCAGATGCAGATCGTGGCAAACAACATCCTGACCGCCTGGCGCACCTACACCGACGAGAGCGTCGGTATTCTGGCCGAGACCGACGGCACACCCCACAACACCGTGACGCCGATCCTGCACTACGACGAAACGGATGGGTTCATCCTGGACCTGGCCCTGCGCAACAACCGCACCAGTGCGGAGTTCCCGGATGGTATCTTCCACCCGCACAAGGAATACCACAATATTAAAAAGGAAAACATCGGCCTGATCGAGGTCATGGGCCTGGCGATTTTGCCCGCCCGCCTGAAGGATCAGGGTGCGCAGATTGCGGAGATTCTGGCGGGCCAGCGCCCGAACACGAGCCGTGAGCCGGGCGACACCCTGGCCGTACACGCCGATTGGATCGACGAGCTGATTGCCAAGTACGGCACCCACATGAAGTCCGAAGCCGCCAACAAGGCCGTGAAAGCGGAGATCGGCACAGTGTTCAGCCATGTGCTGGAGAATGCCGGTGTCTTTAAGCAGGACGCCCAGGGTCAGGCCGCATTTGTGCGGTTTATGCAGAGCGTAGGGTTTAAGAAATTGTAAAATCGCATAAGAAACAGGGACATCGACCTGGAAGGGCTGGTGTCCCTGTTTTCGTTGCCTTGTAGGGGCCGGGCATGCCCGGCCCGCGGCCTTCCGGCAGGCAGTCGTCTGCCGTACACGCGCGGGCCGCACATGTGCGGCCCCTACAACTCAATGATGTTTACCGTGAAATCCGCCGCACACGACCCGGGAGGGATGAATCCCTCCCCTACGTTTCTTCCCTGTACCCGCACTCCCACAGCACGCCCCAATCGGGCTCTTCATCGATTCCGGCTTCCACGCGGGCCAAATTTGCATTGATGATGCGTTGTTTCATGTTCACGCAGGCCAGAACCGTAAAGCTGACCGCCAGCACCAGAATGGCGATATGCGCCGCCGGGATGGCGCGGAACACCCGCACCAGCGCCAGCACGCACCAGACCGCCAACACGCCGAGGAACCACCCCGCGATGACCCGCCGGGGCGTCAGGCCGTAGAGGACGACATAGACCGCCAGCTTGCCCGCCGCCAGCGCGGCAAACGCCAGCCCGAAGCCGCAGAACACCGCGGCCAGCGCTTTGGGCAGCGGTGCGCGCCCCAGAAAATGCACACCCGCCAGCACGCCGAAGTTGAGCAGCAGAATTTTTTGCAGCTCCCAGAAGCCGTCCACCGCAAAGGCAGCGGCGTCCGGAGCGCTTAACCCCAGGGGCGCGGCGGCGAACCACTCCCCCGCCTGCACGGCGAAGAACAGCGCGTAAACACCGCAGAGCGCGGCTACCGCTACCGTTGCCGTACTGCGCGGCACAATGCGGGCGTGTTCCAGCGCAGCGGTACATTGGGCCGCCGTCGTGGGCGGTTCGGTGCGGCGCAGTGCGCCGAACACCAGCCCGTACAGCCACGCGCCAACCGGCAGCGACAGTAGAATATACATCAGTGTATCGATATATTTTATATTGTTGAGCAGGCTGTTCCACCAGTCGGCCACACTCTGGCCCAGCGCCGCAAAGTTGGCATCGGCGGCGGCCAGCAAGCCCCACGCCGTACCGCAGAGCGCCAGCGTCAGTGCCGCCGTAGCCAGCACGCGCAGCGCCTTACGGACTTTGATGCGGCCATGCAGGCCGGTTTTCAGCGCAGAAAACACCGTGCGCACCCGCAGGAAGAAATTGCCGAAGGGCAGCCGGAACACCCCGGCCAGGCCATCCAGCAAAACCAGGCTGCCGCTGTGCCCCTGGGCCAGCATTCCGCAGCGGGCCAGCACGTACCAGACGGCGAAAATGTGCCACGCCATCCACTGCCACGTGCCCAGCGGGTCCGGCTGATAGCCGAACAGCGGGTACGTCAGCGACAGCGCCAGCCAGCACCCGGCCCAGATCGGGGTTTCCCGGGCGGCGGTGCGGTGGGCCGCCCGGGCGGCACAGTCCACATACACAATGAACAGCGCCGCAAAAACCGGCATTCCCCAATCCGAATATGACTGCGGAAACATCACTCCGCGCAGATAAAAATACGCCAGCGGGTACATCAAAAGTGCATACAGCATAGCGAAACCACCTTCCCGTAGGGGCCGGATATGTCCGGCCCGGTCGTGTAAAATTACGTGGGCGTTTGCGGGTAAGCCGCGGGCCGGGCATGCCCGGCCCCTACCGATTCTCGTCCGGCACAAACTCCAAAATATCCCCCGGCTGGCAGTCCAGCGCCTTGCAGAGGGCTTCCAAGGTCGAAAACCGCACGGCCTTGGCCTTGTTGTTTTTCAAAATCGACAAATTTGCCGGGGTGATGCCGATTTCCTCAGCCAGCTCGCCCGCACCTTTGTGACGACGGGCCATCATGACATCCAAATTGACCACGATAGGCATAGCACCGCCCCCTTAAATCGTCAGATCCAGCTCGTCCTTCATGCGGACGGCCTGTTCAAAAGCGTTTTTCAGCACCCGGACGATGAGCGCCATAAACGCCGCTGCCACGCCCAAAAACGCAAACGGAAGGTAGATGCCCACCCCCGCAGGCAGGCAGAGCACCGCTGCGCCCACGCAGCACCAGCTGATGCGCCGCAGCGCTGTGACGTTGGCGGGCACAAAAATCTGCCCGGCCTCGATGCGGCGCAGGAATTTGTACAGGCTGAACAGCATCCCGAACGCCAGCACCGCGCACAGGTAGCCCAACACCAGCAACACCGGCCCTGTGCGCGGCGGCAGCGCGTGGGCCGTGACCATCCAGCGGGTCAGCCATGGGCCGGATATTGTCATAATGGCGCTGCCCAAAATGGCCGTCGCCACGACCACCCGGGTCAGCGTGATACTTTTGCGGTCGTTCCAATGGTAGTTCATAGGTAGCTCTCCTGTTGCTGCAAATGGTTGTTATTGTAGGGACGGATGCAGGCATCGCCCCCTGCATGTGGCCTGCCCCCGCTTTCATTGTTTGCAGTATACCACGGCGCATATCGTTTTACAAGCATTTTTTATTGTTTTTCGATAAATTTGTAAAACCTGCAAGATTCATTTGCGTATTGACACAAAATGTTGTATCATAGCTGTGTATCGAAACAAAAAAGAGGGGTGCACCGCATGAAATTACCCTTTTGCCGGGCCGCGCTGCTGGCTGCGGCGCTGGGCGTCTGCCTGGTGGGCTGCAAGCCCGCTGCCACCGATGAGCCTGCTGCCTCCGCCACAGCCGAAACAGCCGAGGTCGCTGCCACGCTGACGCCCACGGCCGCGACGACCGCACAGCCTGTCGCCGCCGAAATCGGGACCGTGCTGCCCGCCACTGAGGACGCGGGCCGCAGCTACCTGGACGAGACGCTGTTTATCGGCGACTCAAACACCGTGCGCTACACGATGTACGCCGACGAAACCGGCACGGCCTTTGCATCGGTGGACAACAGCATCGGTGTCGTCAGCATGGGCGCTGGTGCTATTACCACGCTGAAATGTGAAAAATTCAAGGGTTCCTCCACAATGTACACCGTGCCGGAGGCCGTGGCGATGCTCAAGCCCCAGCGCATCATCATCTGTTACGGCACCAACAACCTGGGCGGCTCGTCCACCGACGCGACCAGCTACATCAAGACCTATTTGCAGGGCTTGCAGGCCATCCAGACTGCGTGGCCCTACTGCGATATCATCGTCAGTGCCATCCCGCCGCTGGACAAACAGCGCGAGAACACCAACCTGACCATGACCCAGGTGGACGCCTACAATGCCGCACTGGTGACAATGTGCGAGGAAAACGGCTTTAAGTTTTTGAACAGCGCCGAAGTCCTGCGCGACGCCGCCACCGGCTGGGCCAAGACGGATTACACGCTGTCCGACGGCGTGCACCTGTCAAAAACCGCCGTTACAGCGTACTTTGACTATGTGCGCACCCACGCCTATATCACCGAGGACCGCCGCCCGCAGCCGTTGGGGTCCATCCCCCAGCCCGACGGCGTCCCTGCGAACCTTATCACCAGCGACCCGATAGCCGTGCGCGGCGCGAAGGTCCCGCTGGAATTTGTCGCTACAAACGGCGGCAAGGTCAGCGGCTCCACCAGCCAGCTGGTCAAGAAAGGCGGCACCGCCAGCGCCGTGACCGCCGTGGCTGACGAGGGCTTTGTCTTTGCGGGCTGGACGGCCAGCTCCGGCGGCAGTTACAGCAGCGCGACCATCAGCTTTACAATGCCCCAGAACGCCGACGCGGGCGGCGTGGTGCTGACGGCGCACTTCAAGGCCGACGCCCACGAGCACGAGTATGTTGAGGTCGAGGGCACCAAGACTGCCGCCACCTGCCTGAAGGCCGGGTCCGCCAAGTACAAGTGCAAAATCTGCGGCGAAGTCGTCGAGAAGGACATTAAGCCGCTGGGCCACGACTGGGATGACGGGGTGCAGAAGGGCGCGGAAATCATCTACACCTGCAAGCGCGAGGGCTGCGGCGAGACGAAGGTCGAGGCCGCCAAGGCCACGCCGTCTCCCTCCCCCTCCCCTACGCCGGTCGTGACGACGGCACCAACGGCAGTGCCCACCCAGGCACCGACGCCGGTGCCGACGGCAGTACCCACCGCTGCGCCGACCGCCGTGCCCGCCACACCCGAGCCAACGGCAGTGCCGACACCGACACCGGAACCGCACACCCATGATTTCCAGCTGATCAGTGACACCACCACCTGCACGGCAGCCGGCACAAAAACCTACCAATGCAGCTGCGGCGAGACAAAAACGGAGGAATCTGCCGCACTGGGGCACAGCGGCGTTGAGCAGCCCGACGGCAGCGTTGTGTGCTCCCGCTGTAACGAGGTTTTGCGGGCCGCACCTGCGCCAGAACCAGTTACGCCGAGTGAACCAACAACGGAAAGTGACACCCCCACCGAGTAACCACCATGTAGGGGCCGCACATATGCGGCCCGCAGCTTTCCGGTAAACGACCGTTTGCCTTCCACGTGCGGACCGGGCATGCCCGGCCCCTACAAGTCCGAATGAAAGAGGAATCCATGTCTGAAACTACCACCCCGCAGCGCCCGAAAAACGGGGCGCTGATACGCCGTTTTCTTCCGTATATGGTCAAATACCGCGGCGTGCTGGCGTTTGATCTGTTCTGCGCCGCGCTGACAACGCTCTGCGATATTGCGCTGCCCACCATCATGCGCAACCTGACAAATACCGTCAGCGCTGCGGCCCTTACCGTGGACGCCGTGCTGAAAATGGCGGCGCTCTACTTCGTATTGCGTGTCATCGACGGCGCGGCCAGCTACTTTATGTCCGGCATCGGCCACATCATGGGCGTACATATCGAGACGGATATGCGCCGCGACGCCTTTGACCACCTGCTGCGGCTGGACCACACTTACTACAATAACACGAAGGTCGGCCAGATTATGGGCCGCATCACCAACGATCTGTTTGACGTGACCGAGTTTGCCCACCACTGCCCCGAGGAATTTTTCATTGCGGGCATAAAGATCGTGGCATCGTTCGTTATCCTCTGCCAGGCCAGTGTGCCGCTGACGCTGGTGGTGTTTGCCTGTGTGCCGCTGATGGGCGTTGTGTCGCTCAAACTCAACCACAAACTGCGGGAGCGGTTCCGCCAGCAGCGATTCCAGATTGGTGAACTGAACGCCACGATTGAGGACAGCCTGCTGGGCCAGCGAGTCGTCAAGGCGTTTGCGGCGGAAGATTTGGAGCGTGAAAAGTTTGAGCAGGGCAACCGTGATTTTGAGAACATCAAGACGCTGGGCTACTATGCCATGGCCGCGTTCAACACATCCACCCGCCTTTTTGACGGCCTGATGTACTTTGTGGTCATCCTGGCGGGCGGTCTGTCCCTTGTGTATGGGGCCATCAGCGCGGGCGATCTGGTTGCCTACGTGCTGTACGTGTCCACGCTGATCGCCACGATCCGCCGCATCGTCGAATTTGCCGAGCAGTTCCAGCGCGGCATGACCGGCATCGAGCGCTTTGCGGAAATCATGGACACCCCCATCGCGATTGCCGACGCCCCCAACGCGAAGGACTTGGAAGTCAAAGAGGGCGGCATCGATTTTGACGATGTGAGCTTTGAGTACCCCGACGACCACAATAAAGTGCTGCGCCACGTGGATCTGCACATCCTCCCGGGCGAGAATGTCGCGCTGGTCGGGCCGTCCGGCGGCGGCAAAACGACGCTGTGCAACCTGATTCCCCGCTTCTACGATGTGACTGGCGGCACCATCCGCATTGACGGCCAGGATGTGCGCAGCGTAACGCTGCACAGCCTGCGCAGTGCCATCGGCGTGGTGCAGCAGGACGTGTATCTTTTCAGCGGCACAGTGGCGGAGAATATCGCCTACGGCCGTCCGGGCGCGACCCGCGCCGAAATTGAGGAAGCTGCCCGCCTGGCTGGGGCTGACGCCTTTGTCCGCGCCTTGAAGGACGGCTATGACACCTATGTCGGTGAGCGCGGTGTCAAGCTCTCCGGCGGGCAGAAGCAGCGCCTCGCCATTGCCCGCGTATTTTTGAAGAACCCGCGCATTCTGCTGTTAGACGAGGCCACGAGTGCCCTGGACAACGAGAGCGAGATTTTGGTCGGCCAGAGCCTGGACAAACTGGCGAAGGGCCGCACAACGCTGACGATTGCCCACCGCCTGACGACCATCAAGAACGCCGACCGCATCCTCGTTTTGGGCAAGGACGGCATTGAGGAAGAAGGCAGCCATGAAGAACTGCTGGCGAAGCAGGGCGTATATTATAGGTTGTGGAATGGACTGGTGAGCGGGGAAACCTTGTAAAACGGCTTCTCCCTTGGGGGAGAAGCTGCTCGCGAAGCGGGCTGATGAGGGGAGATTTACCCCCGCCGCCCCTTACCGGGCAATCATGGCAAGTCCGCCCCTCATCCGGCCTTCGGCCGCCTTCCCCCATCGGGGGAAGGCTTTTTTATTTGCTCCATCATCCTCTTCATATTCAAGCAGAACGTCATCAAATTCGACACCACCATCACCCCCAGGAATCCCATCATGCCATATTTCGGCACAACAAACCAGATGGCTGTGATGCGCAATATCGAGTCCAGCAGCGAATAGCGGAACGTCGCCAGCTGCTCCCCCAGGCCCTTCAGCACGCCGTCCACCATGCTTTCCAGGTACATGAACGGCGCGACAAAGCCTAAAATCTGCACATACCGCCCGACCTCGGCGTCGTGGTAGACGAACTGCGCCAGCGGCGCACCGAGCACCACAAATCCGGTCCCTGCCGCCAGCGAGAATGCGCCGGTCAGACGCAGCATCGTGAAAATCAAGCGGCGCAGGGCGGCGGTGTCGCCCTTAGTGTGGGCGCGGGTGATTTCCGGCATCAGCAGGCCGGACAGCGCCCCCAGCACCGAAAACGGAAAGAACAGCAGCGGCAGCGCCATCCCTTTCAGGCTGCCGTACTGGGCCACGGCCTCGGTGCGGCTGCCGGTGCAGAGCGCCAGCGTGTAGGGAATCAGACTGCTCTCGGCCGCCTGCAGGGCGCTGGCCAACAGGCGGCTGCCCTCGACCGGCCAAAGAATATCGTAGAGTTCCTTGCGGGTGTAGGGGTGCAGCGGGGCGCCTGGACGGGGCACAAATTCCGGCGTGCGGGCGGCAAACACCAGCATGACGCCGCAGGAAACGCCCTCGCTGACCGTGTTGCCCAGCAGCACGGCGGCGCAGCCGTACCCCGCGCCCCACTGGGCCAGCGCCCGCAGCCCCGCCACGGCAACAGCCATCCGCACCAGCTGCTCGATGAGCTGCGCTGTGATATTGGGCTGCACCCGCCGCGCAGCCAAAAAGCACCCCCGCACCGCTCCGGACACCGCCATAAACGGCAGGCTGGGGGCCAAAATCAGCAGCGCGGTCTCGGCGCGGATATCGTGCAGCAGATACCGTGCACACGGCCCGGCCAGCACGGCCTGCGCCACCATGGCTGTTGTGCCGAAGCCCAGTGCCGTGAAGCACAACCCACGCAGCGTCTCAGCCATGCCGCTGCCCCGGGCCAGGCTTTGGGCCGCCAGCCGCGCCGACGCCACGTTGATGCCCGCCGTGGCGAAGGACACAAACACCATGTACAGCGCCAGAATCAGCTGGTACAGGCCCATGCCCTCGCCGCCCAGGTAGGCTGCCAGCACAACCCGGAACCCCATGCCCAGCGCCCGCAGCACCAGCCCCGACCCGGTGAGCAGCGCCGCGTTTTGCAGATAGGTCTTGCGTTTGCTCATACGCCGCCCCCTTCCCCTGCTGATGGGTATGCGGGGAAATCGGTCGGTATGACTTGCAGATTATCTGTTTGCTGTGCTAAGATATACGTAGGGCGGGGTGAGGTCAGGCCGCCATGCAGCCTCAAATAAAATAGGAGATTTTTACCATGAATCAAGCCACTACCATTGCCGCATACTTGCGGGAAAAATTACCGTTCGCCCCGGATATTGCCCTTGTGCTGGGGTCGGGCCTGGGCGGGCTGGCAGAACAAATTGAAAATGCCATCATCATCCCCTACCGCAGCGTGCCGGGGTTCCCTGTGTCCACCGCGCCGGGGCACGCCGGGCAGTTTGTGGCCGGGCAGCTGGCGGGCAAAAACGTCCTGTGTATGCAGGGGCGGTTCCACTATTATGAGGGCCACGACATGGCCGCCATTGCCCTGCCTGTACGGGTGTTCAAGGCACTGGGCTGCCGTGCGCTGGTGCTGACCAACGCGGCGGGCGGCGTGAACTGGGATTTCAATGTCGGCGACATCATGCTCATCACCGACCACATCAACTTTATGGGCGCGAACCCCCTGCGCGGCACAAACGATGACAGCATCGGCCCGCGCTTTTGCGATATGACCCACACCTACACGCCGGAATTGCAGGAAAAAGCGCTTGCCGTTGCCAAAAAACAGAACATCCTGCTGCAAAAGGGCGTCTACCTCGGCTACATGGGGCCGAGCTTTGAGACCCCCGCCGAGATCCGCGCGTTTCGCGTTTTGGGTGCGGACGCCGTGGGCATGAGCACCGTGCCCGAGGCTATCGCCGCCAGCCACTGCGGTCTTCCGGTGGTAGCACTGAGCCTGATTACCAACATGGCCGCCGGGATGGCGGGCAAGCGGCTGGACGGGGCCGAAGTCATCGAGATTGCCGACCAGCGCGGTCCGGTGTTCCAGAAGTTGGTCAAGGGAATCGTGGAAGTGTTATAAAATCATGCCAAGTCGCTTTTAAATTTGTGAGTGTTCTTGCATTCCGGCGCGATTTTTGGTAAACTGGAGAAAGAGCAATTTTTAAAGGAGCAAACATACCATGAGCGAATGTACCCACGATTGCAGCAGCTGCAGTGCCAGCTGTGACCACCGCGCACCGCAGCATGAGCCGCCGCACGAGCGCAGCCGTATCCAAAAAGTGATCGGCGTCGTTTCCGGCAAGGGCGGCGTCGGCAAAAGCATGACCAGCGCAATGCTGGCCGTCTCGATGCGCCGCCTCGGCTTCAAGGCCGGCGTGCTGGACGCTGACATCACCGGTCCTTCCATCCCCCGCCTGTTCGGCGTCAAAGGTCCCGCCACCGGCGACGGCACCAGCATCAATCCGGTTTGCAGCCGCACCGGCGTGGAAATTATGAGCATCAACCTTCTGCTCGATGACCCCGAGGCCCCCGTTGTCTGGCGCGGCCCCGTCATTGCGGGCGCTGTCAAGCAGTTCTGGCAGGAGGTTGTGTGGGACGTTGACTTTCTCTTCGTCGATATGCCCCCGGGAACCGGCGATGTGCCGCTGACCGTCTTCCAGACGCTGCCGGTGGACGGCATCGTCATCGTGTCCAGCCCGCAGGAACTGGTCGGCATGATCGTCGGCAAAGCCGTCCAGATGGCCCAGATGATGCACGTGCCCATCCTCGGCTTGGTCGAGAACATGAGCTACGCCGTCTGCCCCGACTGCGGCAAGCATATCAACGTGTTTGGCGACAGCCATGTGGACGAGATTGCCGACAAGTACAAGCTGCCGGTGCTGGCGAAAATGCCCATCGATCCCGAGCTTGCCAAGGAGGCCGACGCGGGCATGATCGAGGTCTTTGCGGGTGATTACCTCGACAATGCAGCCCAGACCGTGGCAAAGCTGCTGAAGAAGTAAAACGCTGCGGCGTTAAATTTTGAGGAGGCACCTGCTTATGAAAAAGTTCTTTGAAGAGTTCAAGGCCTTCGCCCTGAAGGGCAACATGATGGATATGGCCATCGGTGTTATCATCGGCGGTGCGTTCTCCACGCTGGTCACTTCCCTGACCGACAACCTCATCAGCCCCATCCTGGGCATTTTGGGCAAGGTGAACTTTGACGCCATGATGTGGGACGTTTTCGGCGATGGCAAGCTGGTCTTTAAGTATGGTGCCTTTATCACGGCTGTCATCAACTTCCTGATCATGGCTTTTGTGCTGTTCTGCATCGTCAAAGCCATGAACAAACTGATGGAGATGGGCAAGCACGAGGAAGCCGCCCCCGCTGAGCCGGAGGCCCCCGCCGCCCCCACGCAGGAAGAGCTGCTGGCCGACATCCTTGCTGAGCTGAAAAAGCAGAACGAGGAAAAAACGGCGTAATTTTCGCTTTATTACCAACAACAGCGCAGAGCCAGTACAGCCCTGCGCTGTTGTGTTTTTTAGAGAATGGTGAACCAGCTGCCGGAGTAGAGCCTCCCTTGTCAAAGGGAGGCTTTCTTATCGCTCGCGACTTAATTTTATTAAGTTTAAAATTCGATAATGAAATTTTCAAACGTTTTGCGCTTAATTTCCGTAAAATCTTCTGCTTTAGGATTGTAAAGCGCCTGGTTCTATGGTATGATGCAGACAAGAACAAAGACGTTCCCACAAGGGGCTTATGCGCCCCTTCGGGGACGTCTTTTTTGTTACCCCAAAGGCCGCAGCGTTATGTGCGTAGCTGCGTTGCTTTTGCACTGGGAAAGGAGCAGACAAGGCATGGAAAACTTTACCGAGCGCAGCACCCCCGCCGGGCTGTACAGCCCACAGTTTGAGCATGACAACTGCGGCATTGGTGCCGTGGTGGATATCAAGGGGCGCAAGAGCCACAAAACCATTGATGATGCACTGCAAATCGTGGAGCATCTCGAACACCGCGCAGGCAAGGACGCCGAGGGCAAGACCGGCGACGGCGTCGGTATCTTAACGCAGATCAGCGACAAATTTTTCCAGAAAGCGGCGGCCGAGCTGGGCCTGGAAATCGGCAAAGAGCGGGAATACGGCATTGGTATGTTCTTTTTCCCGCAGGATGAACTCAAGCGCAACCAAGCCAAAAAGTTGTTTGAGATCGTCTGCAAAAAAGAGGGGCTTCCCTTCTTAGGCTGGCGCGAAGTCCCCACCTGCCCCGAGGTGCTGGGCCACAAGGCCATTGCCTGTATGCCTAGCATCTGGCAGGGCTTTGTGGGCAAGCCGCAGCGCGTAGAGGCGGGCATTGCCTTTGACCGCCGCCTGTATGTCGCCCGCCGCGTGTTTGAGCAGTCCAGCCCCGACACCTACGTTTGCAGCCTGTCCAGCCGGACCATCGTATATAAAGGTATGTTCCTCGTCAAGGAGCTGCGCCTGTTCTATCCCGACTTGCAGGACACCGACTACGAGTCCGCCATCGGCATGGTACACAGCCGCTTCTCCACCAACACCGCCCCCAGTTGGAACCGCGCCCACCCCAACCGCTTTATCCTGCACAACGGCGAGATCAACACCATCCGCGGCAACGTGGACACGATGCTGGCCCGCGAGGAGACCATCGGCTCCAACTACTTAAAGGACGATATGACGAAGGTTCTGCCCATCGTCAACCAGGGAGGCTCTGACTCTGCCCAGCTGGACAACACCCTGGAATTTATGGTCATGAACGGCATGGATCTACCGCTGGCCGTCATGGTGACCATCCCCGAGCCTTGGGACAACAACAAATCCATGGATCCGAAGAAGCGTGATTTCTACCAGTATTACGCCACGATGCTGGAGCCGTGGGACGGCCCCGCCAGTATCCTGTTCAGCGACGGCGACGTCATGGGCGCGGTGCTGGACCGTAACGGCCTGCGTCCCAGCCGGTACTACATCACGAAGGACGGCCGCCTGATTTTGTCCAGCGAGGTCGGCGTGCTGGATATTCCTGCTGACGAGGTCGTGCGCAAGGACCGCCTGCGCCCCGGCAAGATGCTGTTGGTGGACACCGTCAAGGGCGAGCTGGTGGACGACGAAAAGCTGAAGGCCGACTACGCCAGCCGCCAGCCCTACGGCGAGTGGCTGGACCGCAACCTGGTTCCGCTGTCCGGCCTGAAGGTGCCCAACAAGAAGGTGCCCAGCTACACGAAAGACCAGCTCGTCCAGCTGCAAAAGGCCTTCGGCTACCGGTATGAGGACGTATCTACGATCATTCTGCCGATGGCGAAGAACGGCGGCGAACCTGCCGGGGCCATGGGCAGCGATACCCCGCTGGCCGTTTTGAGCCACACGCGCCCGAGTTTGAGCGAGTACTTCAAGCAGATGTTCGCCCAGGTCACGAACCCGCCAATTGATGCCCTGCGCGAGAAGATCGTCACTTCCACCACCGTATATGTCGGTGCCCAGGGCAATTTGCTGGAAGAGGACGCCGACAACTGCAAGGTGCTGAAAATCGAGAACCCGATTCTGACCGAGACTGATCTGCTCAAAATCAAGGCGATGGATGTGCCCGGCTTCAAGGTCGTGACGCTGTCTATCTGCTACTACAAGAACACTGACCTGGAAAAGGCCATTGACCGCCTGTTTGTCGATGTGGACCGCGCCTACCGCGACGGCGCCAACATCCTGATTTTGTCCGACCGCGACATTGACGAGTACCACGTCGCCATCCCCAGCCTTTTGGCTGTGGGCGCAGTCAGCAAGTACCTGGTCCGCACCCGCAAGCGCACGGCTATGGCGCTGATTCTGGAAAGCGGCGAGCCGCGCCTGGTGCATGACTTCGCAACGCTCTTGGGCTACGGCGCAGCGGCCATCAACCCGTACCTGGCGCAGGAGACCATCGGCGGGCTGATTTCCGACGGCCTGCTCGACAAAGATTACTATGCCGCCGTCGAGGATTACAACAAGGCCGTCCTCGCGGGCATTGTCAAAATCGCGTCCAAGATGGGCATTTCCACCATCCAGTCCTACGCGGGCAGCCAGATTTTTGAAGCGCTGGGCATCTCAAAAGAGGTCGTGGACAAATACTTTACGAACACCGTCTCCCGCGTGGGCGGCATCACGATCCAGGATATCCAGAAGGATCTGGAAGCCCGCCATCAGGAAGCCTTTGACCCCCTGGGCCTGGATATCAACCGCGAACTGCCCAGCCTGGGTGCACACAAGTTCCGCGGCGGCCCCGCAGCCGAGCAGCATCTCTACAACCCGCAGACCATCCACCTGCTGCAGCAGGCCTGCTGGACCGGCAATTACGACACGTTCAAGCAGTACACCGCAGCTGCCGCCAATGAGAACGGCGACGCCATGCACCTGCGCAGCCTGCTGGATTTCAACTACCCCGAACAGGGTGTGCTCCTGGACGAGGTCGAGAGCGTCGATTCCATCGTGAAGCGCTTCAAGACCGCCGCCATGAGCTACGGTGCATTGTCTGAGGAAGCCCACGAATGCATGGCCATCGCTATGAACCGCCTGGGCGGTAAATCCAACACCGGCGAGGGCGGCGAGGCCGAGGACCGCTTCGGTACCGAGCGCAACTCCGCCATCAAGCAGGTAGCGTCCGCCCGCTTCGGCGTGACGAGCAAGTATCTCGTCTCCGCCAGCGAAATCCAAATCAAGATGGCCCAGGGTGCGAAGCCCGGCGAGGGCGGCCAGCTGCCCGGCGGCAAGGTCTACCCCTGGGTCGCTAAGACCCGCAACTCCACCACTGGTGTGGGCCTTATCTCTCCCCCGCCGCACCACGATATCTATTCCATTGAGGATCTGGCCCAGCTGATTTACGACCTGAAGTGCTCCAACCGCAAGGCCGCTATCAATGTCAAGCTGGTCAGCGAGGCCGGGGTCGGCACAATCGCCGCAGGCGTTGCCAAGGCAGGCGCGGAGGTCATCCTGATTTCCGGCTTTGACGGCGGCACCGGCGCAGCGCCCCGCAACTCCATTCACAACGCAGGCTTGCCTTGGGAGCTGGGCATTGCCGAGGCGCACCAGTGCCTCATCATGAACGGCCTGCGCAGCCGCGTCCGCATCGAGGCCGACAGCAAGCTGATGAGCGGCCGCGACGTTGCCATCGCCGCTCTGCTGGGTGCCGAGGAATTTGGTTTCGGCACCGGGCCACTGGTGGCCATGGGCTGCGTCATGATGCGCGTCTGCAATCTGGACACCTGCCCCATGGGCATCTGCACCCAGAACCCCGAGCTGCGCAAGCGCTTCAAGGGCAAGCCCGAGTACATCATGAACTTCATGCGCTTCATGGCCGAGGATCTGCGTGAGTATATGGCAAAGCTCGGCGTGCGCACCGTTGATGAACTCGTCGGCCGCACCGACCTGTTGAAGGTCAAGGCCGTGCCCGCAGGTTCCCGCGCCAGCGAGATGGATCTTTCGGCCCTCTTGCAGAACCCCTTGGTCGAGAACTCCAACGTACATTTCAACGCGAAGGATGTCTACAACTTCCAACTGGAAAAGACGCCCGACATGAAGGTGCTGATGAAGAAGTTCAAGAAGAATTTCGATTCCGCCGAGCCGAAGCCCAGCACCGTTACGCTGGATGTCGGCAACACCGACCGCGCCTTCGGCACGATCTTCGGCAGTGAAATCACCGCCAAGTTCGGCAACACCTTACCGGAAGATACCTTCCATGTCGTCTGCCACGGCTACGGCGGCCAGAGCTTTGGCGCGTTCATCCCCCAGGGCCTGACGCTGGAACTGGTCGGCGACGCCAACGACTACCTTGGCAAGGGCCTGTCCGGCGGCAAGCTCGTCGTCTATCCGCCGAAGGATGCCGCCTTTGACCGCAGCGAAAACATTGTCATCGGCAACGTGGCGCTCTACGGCGCAACCGGCGGCAAGGCGTTCATCAACGGTGTTGCGGGCGAGCGCTTCTGCGTGCGCAATTCCGGCGGCGTGGCCGTCGTTGAGGGCGTGGGCGACCACGGCTGCGAGTACATGACCGGCGGCACGGTAGTCGTGCTTGGCAAGACCGGCAAAAACTTTGCAGCCGGCATGAGCGGCGGCATTGCCTATGTCCTCGATGAGGACTGGGACTTCTACCAGCGCGTCAACAAAGACATGGTAAGCCTGGAGCCCGTGGAGCATAAGTACGATGTATCGCTGTTAAAAGACCTGATCCGTGAGCACGTCGAACTGACCGGGTCGCCGCGCGGCAAGGAAATCCTCGACAACTTCGGCGAGTATCTGCCAAAGTTCAAGAAGGTCCTGCCCCACGACTACGACAAGATGCTGCGCCTGATTGCCCAGATGGAAGAGAAGGGCGAGGACAGCGAGCAGGCCCAAATCGAGGCGTTCTACGCCATGAAAAGCGCAAAGTAAGGGAGGCAGAGTATCATGGGCAAACCGACAGGATTTATCGAGATCGCGCGGCAGACCAGTTTAGAGCTGCCGCCCGAGGAGCGCATCCAGAATTTTAACGAGTTTCACGTCCCGCTGCATACCGACGAGCAGCAGGCCCAGGGCGCACGTTGCATGGACTGCGGCGTCCCCTTCTGCCAAAGCGGTGTCCAGCTGGGCGGTATGTTCAGCGGCTGCCCGTTGAATAACCTGATCCCTGAGTGGAACGACCTGGTCTACCAGGGCAAGTGGGATCTGGCCGTACACCGCCTGATTGCCACGAACCGCTACCCAGAGTTCACCAGCCGGGTCTGCCCCGCCCTGTGCGAAGCCGCCTGCACCTGCGGCAATGTCACCGGCGACCCGGTCACGGTCAAGGAGAACGAGCGTGCCATCGTGGAATACGGCTACGAGAGCGGCGCGATCCATGCTGTGCCGCCCCCGGCCCGCACCGGCAAGACCGTGGCGGTCATTGGCGCAGGGCCTGCGGGCCTGTCCGTGGCGGATCTTTTGAACAAGCGCGGCCACCGCGTGACCATTTACGAGCGCGAGGACCGCGCGGGCGGCCTGCTGATGTACGGCATCCCAAACATGAAGCTGGAAAAGTGGGTCATTGACCGCCGCGTGAAGATTTTGCAGGACGAGGGCATAGAGTTTATCTTTAATGCCGATGTCGGCAGCACCGTCAGCGCCGACGAACTGAAAGCCCGCTATGACGCCGTAGTGCTCTGCTGCGGGGCAAAGAAAGCCCGCGACATCACCGCGCCGGGCCGCGACGCCCAGGGCATCTACTTTGCCGTGGATTACCTGACCAGCGTGACCCGCAGTTTGCTGGATTCGAACTTTGCCGACGGCAAGGCTGTGAATGCCGCAGGCAAGAAGGTACTGGTCATTGGCGGCGGCGACACCGGCAACGACTGTGTGGGCACGGCCATTCGCCAGGGCTGCGAGAGCGTCATGCAGTTAGAAATGATGCCCTGCCCGCCCGCCGCCCGCGCCCCCGGCAACGATTGGCCGGAGTGGCCCCGCGTGCTGAAAACCGACTACGGCCAGCAGGAGGCCATCGCCAGGTTTGGCAGTGATCCCCGCGTCTACCAGACAACGGTCAAAGAGTTCTACAAGAACGAGGCCGGCCAGGTCTGCGGTGCGCTGATCGCCAAGCTGAAAAGTGAGGTCGTCGACGGCCGACGCCAGATGGTGCCCACCGGCGAGGAGTTCACCGTGGACTGCGATCTGGTCTTGATTGCCGCAGGCTTTACCGGGTGTGAAGCGTATGTGGCGGATGCGTTCGGCGTTGAGCTGACGAAGCGCGGCACCGTGGCCGATGTGAAATACGCCACCACCGACCCGAAGGTGTTTGCCTGCGGCGATATGCGCCGCGGTCAGAGCCTGGTCGTGTGGGCGCTGCGCGAGGGCCGCGACACCGCCGCCGTGGTGGATGAAAAATTGATGGGGTATACGAACCTGTGACCTACTTTCTTTGAAAAGAAAGTAGGCAAAGAAACCTAAAACCTTAACCCATACATGGGCCGCCCCGTAGGGGCCGGGCATGCCCGGCCCTCCTGCCTTCCCGCAAACGCATATCTCCCATAACGCCGCGGGCCGCACATGTGCGGCCCCTGCAAAGCAGCCTCCGCAACGTATCGGCCTTTCGATACGCTGCGGGGGCTTTTTTCTTGCAATTTCCTGCCCTATCCCCTATACTATAACCACCTCCTGCCACGATTTTTAACATTTTCTCCGCCATCCTGTAAAACCATGTTGGTGTTCATTTTCTTCTGCTTTTGCTATACTTGTTAAAAATCATAGCAAAGGTGTGACAAATATGAGAAAGCACTATCTCGACAACATCCGCTGGGCAACTGTGCTGCTGGTGGTTTTGTACCACGCCATTTTTATGTACAACCATGTCGTGACGGCGGGTGTCGTGGGGCCGGTGACGGACTGCCGCTGGCAGGACGCGCTGCAATATCTGCTGTACCCATGGTTCATGGTCGTGCTGTTTCTGGTCAGCGGTGCGTCGGCGCGGTACGCGCTGGACAGCCGCAGCGGCAAGGCGTTTTTTGCAGAGCGCACGCGGAAATTGCTGGTTCCTTCCACGCTGGGACTGCTGGTGCTGGGCTGGGCGCAGGGGTATTTCAACATGGCGTTCAGCCATGTGTTTGAAAATATCCTCTCCGGGGTGCCCGCACCGGTGCTCTATTTGATTATGACGGTATCGGGTATTGGCGTTCTCTGGACCTGCCATGTGCTGTGGGTCTGTGCCCTGGTACTGCTGGCCGTGCGCCGCATCGAGTGCGGGCGGCTGCTGGCAAAATGCGCGTCGCTCCCCTGCTGGGCTGTCGCAGCGCTGGGTGTGGCCGCCTGGGTGTCGGCCCAGGTGCTGAACCCGCCCATCATCCAGGTGTATCGGTTCGGCATCTACATTTTCAGCTATCTGGCTGGGTACTACGTCTTTTCGCAGCCGCAGGTCATGGACGCGCTGGCCCGCCGGGCACCGATTTTGTGCGCCGTGGCCGCCGCGCTGGGGCCGGTTTACCTCTGGCACAGTTGGGGCAAGAACTACGCCGTGGCTCCCAACGTGAACAGCCCCCTGGCCATCGCCTACGGCTGGGCGGCCTGCCTGGCTGTCTTTGGCGGCATGAAGCGCTGGGGCGACCGCACCGGGCCTGTGGCCGCGTTCCTGGCGCGGCACAGTTTTGGGCTGTACGTCTGCCACTATCTGGCGCTGTCGGCGGCGGCCTATGGGCTGGTGTGCTGCCTGCGCTGGCGCGGCGCGGTGGTATACCTGCTGTCCGCCGTAGCTGCCTACGGCGGCGGGCTGGCGCTGTATGCCGTGCTGCGCCATGTGCCGGTGGTGCGGTACTGTGTTTTCGGCATTAAAAAGGAGAAGCCCCATGTTTTGTGATAACCTTGTCTCCCTGCGAAAATTGCACGATCTATCGCAGGAAGAACTAGCTGACCGGCTGCAGGTCAGCCGCCAGACGCTCTCGAAATACGAGACCGGGGAAAGCCTGCCCGACATTGAGCGCTGCAAGCAGCTGGCGGAAATTTTCGGCGTCTCGCTGGACGATCTCGTCAACTATGACACAACCGCTACCGGGCTGAACGTACCGCCCAAGGGCAGGCACGCCTTTGGGCTGGTCACGGTCGGCGATAAAGAGCAGATCGTAATACCGGCGAAGGCACGCAAGATTTTCAACATCCAGCCCGGCGATAAGCTCATTGTCCTGGGCGACGAATCCCAGGGCCTGGCCCTGTTGAGCGAGAGAGACTTTTGGGCGATGGTACAGCAAATGCGAAAGGATTGACCCATGAAAATGTACGAAGTCACCACCCAATCAAGGAATACGTCCCCCAGGCCTTGCAGGGCGCCGCTCCTTTGATCGTGGCTGAGGACGCCCCCTACAACCTAGGGCAACACCGCACAATTCCCACCTTACGGCTTAAGCACCGCTCCGGCGGCTGCGGCACGGCATCTGCGTTGCCAAA
>OLRC01000109.1_pt1 | contig 58316 bp, 47 predicted proteins | sample 1672081 | NCBI WGS metagenome assembly OLRC01 (sample SAMEA3136643, study PRJEB25190) | human gut metagenome | biome: human gut; feature: human-associated habitat; material: faeces | place: Austria | collected 2013
ATGTCGGCCCTGCTCTATCTTTTTCTTATTCTGACAGCGGAACCGCCCTCCTGCGGAGGCTCTCTCTGTCATGTGTTTCCCCTTTACAGTGCCTGTTCAATGGCCGCCAGCAGGTCGCCATACTCCTCGAAGGCCGGATACTGGGGATAGTCCGCCCTGATCTGCTCCGTGGTGCGGAACAGGAAGCCCGCCTTGCTGGCCCGGATCATCTCCAGATCGTTGTAGCTGTCGCCGGAGGCGATGGTATCGTAGCCCATGGACTGGAAGGCCCGGACGGTGGTGAGCTTGGAGTGACTGCACCGCATCCGGAAGCCGGAGATCATACCGTCCTCCCCCACCTCCAGCGTGTTGCACAGCAGGGTGGGCCAGTTGAGCTTCTCCATCAGCGGCAGGCCGAACTGCTCGAAGGTGTCGCTGAGGATCACCACCTGCGTCTTAGTCCGCAGCCGGTCCAGAAACTCTCTGGCTCCCGGCAGCGGGTCAATGCGGCGGATGGTGTTCTGAATGTCCGTCAGCCCCAGTCCATGCTGGCGCAGAGTGCCGATGCGCCAGCGCATCAGCTTGTCATAGTCCGGCTCGTCACGGGTGGTGCGCCGCAGCTCCGGGATACCGCTCTCCTCTGCGAAGGCGATCCAGATCTCCGGCACCAGCACCCCCTCCATATCCAAACAAACGATGTTCATAGTCCGCTCCTTTCAGCTCCTCATGACCTCTGCCAGCACATAGTCCAGCATCTGCTCCTTGTCGATGACGTCCCGATGGCGCACCGTCCGGCCCTGCAAACCGGCGAGATTCCCCGGCACCTCTGTGCCGGTGAGCCGGTGCAGCCGCTCCATCATGGCGAACTCGTCGCCGTCGCAGCCGCCCTCCAGCGCCCCCAGCACCGCCGCCGGGAACTTGTAGGGTGATGCCGTGGAGAGCACCACCACCGGAGCCCCGTCCTCCAGCCGCACCTGCTCTGCCGCCGACCACGCCACCGCCGTGTGGGGGTCGCAGAGATAGTGCTGCTCCTGCCACAGCCGGCGGATGACCTCCGCCGCCCCGGCATCGTCGCAGCAGGCACAGTCGAACTCCGCCTGCAAGCGTTCCAACAGCCGGGGCGACACCTGATAGTGTCCCTCCCGGTTCAGCTGCTCCATCAGCCCCGCCACATAGCCGCAGTCCCCCTCCGACAGCAGGTACAGCAGCCGCTCCAGATTGCTGGACACCAGAATGTCCATGGAGGGCGACGTGGTCTTATAGAAGGGCCGCCGCCGGTCGTATACACCGGTGGAGATGAACTCCGTCAGCACATCGTTGGCGTTGCTGGCGCACACCAGCCGCCCCACCGGCAGACCCATGCGCTTGGCGAAATACCCTGCCAGAATATCTCCGAAGTTGCCGGTAGGCACCACGAAGTGGACCTTCTCCCCCACCCGGATGCGCCCCGCCTGCACCAGATCGGCATAGGCCCGGAAGTAGTATACCACCTGCGGGGCCAACCGCCCGATGTTGATGGAGTTGGCGGAGGATAGCACCGCACCGTGAAGGTCTTTCCCTTTACAGGCTGCAAAGACATTCTTCACGCCGGTCTGGGCATCATCGAAGTTCCCCCGGATGGCGCATACCCGGACGTTGCCGCCCTCCTGCGTCACCATCTGTGCCTCCTGCACCGGTGACACGCCCCCGGCGGGATAGAACACCATGATCCGGGTGCCGGGCACATCGTGGAAACCCTCCAGCGCCGCCTTACCGGTATCGCCGGAGGTGGCGGTAAGGATCACCACATCTCCGGCCCCCTCCTGCTTGGCGGCGGCGCTCACCAGCCGGGGCAGCACCGACAGGGCCACGTCCTTGAAGGCGCTGGTGGGCCCGTGGTACAGCTCCAGCACATACCGCTCCCCCACCGGCACCAGCGGCGTCAGGTCATCGCTGGCGAATTTTCCGGCATAGCTGGCCCGCACCAGTTCGTTCATATCCTGAAAGTCCGGCAGCAGCACACCCAGAATGTCCGCCGCCATGGACATGGTATCCTTCTGCAAGGTCCCCTGCCAGTCAAAATCCAGCTTCCCCGGATCGCAGACATACAGTCCTCCGTCCGGTGCGATGCCCTCTAAAACGGCTCTGGTCGGGGCCGCCGTCAGCTTTTCATCCCTCGTGCTGTGGTAGATCATAAAAACGCTCCTTTTGCCACTTGCTTTTTCTGAAACAGTATGATACACTGTCTCCAGCAAAAAAGCAAGTGTTTTTATTCTGGGGACATAAATTCTCTGTCCGCTGCGGAACAAACGGCACTGCATCCATGAAAGAAAGGCGATCCTCCTATGTTAAAGGTATTGAAATTCGGCGGCTCCTCTATGGCCGACGCCCATCAGTTTGCCAAGGTGAAGGCCATTGTGGACTCTGACCCCAGCCGCCGTGTGGTGGTGGTCAGCGCCGCCGGAAAGCGCAGTCGGGACGACCACAAACTGACGGACCTGCTGTATCTGTGCTACGCCCACCTGCAATACGGCGTCAGCTGCGACGCCGTGTTCGACATGATCCGCAGCCGCTATCTCTCCATCCGGGACGAGCTGCACCTGTCCACACCGCTGGAGGCGGAGTTCGCCGCCCTGCGGGAGAAGATGGACCGTGGCATCAGTCAGGACGAGCTGGTGAGCCGGGGCGAGTACTTCGCCGCCCGCCTCATGGCGGACTATCTGGGCTACGATTTTCTGGACAGCACCTGCTGGCTTCGCTTCCGGCTGGACGGTACCGTGGATCAGCCCGCCAGCTACGAGGCCCTGCGCCGCACCGCCTCCGGCCGCCGGGTGGTGATCCCCGGCTTCTACGGGGCCATGCCCGACGGCAGCGTCAAGACCTTCACCCGCGGCGGCAGCGACATCACCGGCGCTCTGGCGGCGGCGGCGCTGGACGCCGACGTCTACGAAAACTGGACCGACGTCTCCGGCTTCCTCATGGCCGACCCCAAGATCGTGCAGGACCCCCGCCCCATCGAGCGCATCACCTACGCCGAGCTGCGGGAGCTCAGCTATATCGGAGCGCAGGTGCTCCACGAGGGGACCGTCTCCCCGGTGCGGGAGAAGAACATCCCCCTGAACATCCGCAACACCAACCAGCCCGACCACCCCGGCACCATGATCCGGGAGCGCTTCGACGAGCCGGAGCTGGCAGACGAGAACCTCATCACCGGCATCGCCGGCCGCAAGGATTTCTCCGTCATCACCATCACCAAAAACGGAATGTCCTCACAGGCCGGTGTCCTGCGGCAGATCCTGGAGGTGCTGGAGCGCTACGGCATCAACGTGGACTATCTGCCCTCCGGCATCGACACGGTATCGCTGGTGGTGTCGGCCCAAAAGGTAACCCCGTGCCTGTATCCCATGCTGGGCGACCTGCAAAAGGAGCTGAAGCCCGACAGCATCCATGTGACAGACAATATGGCCATCGTGGCCGCCGTAGGCCGGAAAATGGCCTATAAGCCCGGCACCTCCGGCCGCATCTTCGCCAAGCTGGGTGAAAACGGCATCAACATCCGCATGATCACCCAAGGACCGGAGGAACTGAATATCATCGTGGGCGTGGACGGCAGCGACTTTGAGCGTGCCATCCGTGTCCTGTACGACAGCTTTGTAAAATAAGGAGGAACCAAACTATGAACGTTGCCATTCTGGGCGCCACCGGTGCGGTGGGCCGTGAAATGATGAAAATACTGGCCGAGCGCAGCTTTCCCGTGGAGGAGCTGCGGCTGCTGGCCTCCCCCCGCTCCGCCGGGCAAAAGCTGCTCTGGCAGGGCCGGGAGCTGACGGTGCAGCCCGCTGAGGACAGTGCCTTCGAGGGTATGGACATCGTGCTGGGCGCTGCGGAGAACGACATCGCCAAGCGTTTCGCCCCGGCCATCGTTAAGGCGGGCGCCGTGTTCGTGGACAACTCCAGTGCCTTCCGCATGGACCCCAATGTGCCGCTGGTGATCCCGGAGATCAACCCGGAGGATGCCCGCCGCCACAAGGGCATCATCGCCAATCCCAACTGCACCACCATCGTCTCGTTGGTGGCCATCAACGCCCTGAATCAGGACAGCCCCATCCAGAGCATCATCGCCTCCTCCTATCAAGCGGTGTCCGGTGCCGGAGCCGGCGGTCCCCGTGAGCTTATGGAGGAGGTGGAGCTGTTGCGGGAGGGCAAGCCCGTCCACCCGCAGGTGTTCCAGTACCAGATCGCCTACAACGTCATCCCCCAGATCGGCGGTGAGGCCTATGAGGGCTACACCTCCGAGGAGATGAAGATGCAGAACGAGGGCCGCAAGATCATGCATCTGCCGGACCTGCGGGTCAGCTGCACCTGCGTCCGGGTGCCGGTGGTGCGGAGCCACAGCGTCTCGCTGGTGGTCCGCACCCGTGAGAAGATCTCCGTCCGGCGGGCCAGAGAGCTCATCGCCGCCGCCCCCGGCTGCCGTCTGGTGGACGATCTGTCCAGCCGCCGGTACCCCATGCCGCTGGATACCAGCGATCAGGACACCGTATTCGTGGGCCGCATCCGGGAGGATCTGACCTGCGATAACGGCCTGAACATCTGGTGCTGCGGCGATCAGGTCCGCAAGGGGGCCGCCACCAACGCCGTGCAGATCGCCCAGCTGCTGCTCCCCTGATAGCCCCCTGATAACCGGATATGTAAAGCGCCCCTGCTTCACAGGAAGCAGGGGCGCTTTTTTCACGTTTTTCCCTTATTCGATGGATTTCAGAGACTCCGCCATGCTGATGCGCCGCAGCTTGAAGTACATCACCACGTTCACGATGGCGGCAAACACTGCCGTCAGCAGCATGGAGAACACCACGCTCTGCCATGCGATCCGCACATCGAAGGCGATGGTGTCGATGCGGATCTGGCTCATCACATAGGCGTGGAGCCACTTGCCCAGCGGCAGACCTACCAGCATCCCCAAAAACGTCAGGGTGTTGTTCTCCCGGAACACATAGGCCGCCGTCTCTCCGGGATAGAAGCCCAGCACCTTGATGGTGGCGATCTCCCGGATGCGCTCGTTGATATTGATGTTGGTGAGGTTATACAGCACGATAAAGGCCAGCGCCCCGGCGCACACCGTCACCATCCACACGACGTAATCCAGCACCGACATCATGGTCCCCACCCGCTGGCGGGTATCCAGATTCACCGATACCGCCGAGACGTTCTCCAGATCCAAAATTCGGGCCGAGGCGGCGTGGACACCTGCGTCGGAGTTGTCCGTCACCCGGATGAAGGCGGTTTTCACCGGCGGCACGCTGCCCCACTGATCCCGGCAGGTGTCCGCTGACACGATGGCGTAGTTGGATACGTAGTTGTCAAAGATGCCGCTGACCGTCACCGTCAGGGTGTTCATGTCGCTGTCCCGCAGGGTCACGGTGTCCCCCACGGACACGCCCAGCGCCTCCGCCAGAGCGTCGTTGAGCAGCGTCTCCCCCGTTCCGGGCATGGACAGCTTCTCGCCGCCCCGGTGGAGGTCCATCATGCCCTCCAGACTGCTCTGAGGCACCAGCAGATTCACCGTCTTGGCCCCGCCGCCTGCCTCCACCGTCACGGAGCCGTCGTGGAGGAACACCACCGCCGACACATCGGCGGCCTGCCGGGAAAACGCCTGCTGCGTCTCCGCATCCATCTCCTCTGTGAAGGACACCGCCGCATCGTACAGGGTAATTTCCTCGAACTGATAGTCCACCACATTGGCGATGGAGTCCTTGATGCCGAAGCCCGCCAGCAGCAGCGCTGTGCAGCCGCCGATGCCCAGCACCATCATGAAGAACCGCTGCTTGTACCGCAGCACGTTCCGCAGGGATACCTTGGTCAAAAAGCCCAGCCGCTTCCATAGGAAGGTGATGCGCTCCAGCAGCACCCGCTTGCCCTCCTTGGGGGCCTTGGGCCGGATCAGTTCCGCCGGCACCTCCCGCAAGAAGCCACGGCACACCAGATAGGTGGCTCCCAGAGCGCACAGCAGATAGGTGGCTACGGAGATGGCCGCCAGCTTCCCATCCAGCACAAATTCAATGGGGATCCCGAAGCCGTACATGATGTTATAGGCGTGCCAGAGGATCTTGGGAAAGATGTAGGAGCCTCCCACAAAGCCGATGGCGCACCCCAGCAGTGAAGCGCTGCCGGAGTAAAAGAAGTACTTGAACAGGATGGCCCTCCGGCCATAGCCCATGGCCATCAATACGCCCAGTTGGGTGCGCTGCTCCTCCACCATGCGGGTCATGGTGGTGATGCACACCAGCGCCGCCAGCAGGAAGAAGAACAGCGGGAACACACGGGAAACTCCCGCCACAATGTTGGTGTCGCTCTCGAAGCATACATAGCCCACATTGGTGTCCCGGCCCAGCACATAGGTGTCCGGCTCTTTCAGATCCTCCAGCTTCTGCCGGGCGTCGTCCAGTTCCCCCTCATGGTCGGACAATTCCCTTTCGCCGTCCTCCAGCTCCTGCCGGGCGCTCTCCAGCTTGGGACCTGTCTCCTCCAGCTGGGCCTTGGCCGCCGCCAGCTGCCGGGCCGACTCCTCCAGCTTCTCCTGTGCCTGTGCCAGCTGCTGCTCCGTGGTATCCAGCGCCGCACCCGCCGCATCCAGCTGGGTCTTGCTCTGGGCCAGCTGCGCCGCCGTTGCCTCCAGCTGAGCCTGATTCTGAGAAAGCTGCGCCGCTGTGGCGTCCAGCTGCTCCTTCATGGCCGCCAGCTTGGCCTGCAGGACCGGCAGCTCCGGGCTATCCTCCGGCAGGGCCGCCGCCTGCTGCTCCAGCAGCTGATACTGTGCCAGCGCCGCCTGATACTGCTGCTGTGCCGCCTGATACTGCCGCTGGCCCTCCTCATAGGCGGTCTGCCCCTGATTGTATTGGCTCACGCCGTCTTCATAGTCCTTCCGGGCCGCCTCATAGACCGCCCGGCCACTGTCATATTCTGCCAGCCCATCCCGGTACTGGCCGGCGCCCTCTATATAGGATGCATGTCCGTCCTTGTACTGGGCAAGGCCGTCGTAGTATTCCGTCCAGCCCGTTTCCAGCTGCTTCCGGGCGTCGTCCAGCTGCTGCTGGGCATCCGCCAGCTTTTCCTGCGCCTCACTGCGGAGAGTGTCATACCGCAGCTGCGCCCGCTGGGCCGCCAACTCCTTCAGAGGCTGCTCCATGGCCTCCACGGCATCGTCATAGGCCGCCGTATAGATGCGGCCATCTGCCCCGGTGAGGGTCACGTCGATCTCCGTGTAGTAGTCCATCGCAAAGCCCTCCGGCAGCAGATAGACAAACGCCGCCACAGTGCCGTTTCCCAGCGCCGTGCCGCCCCGCTCATAGTTGATGTACATAGGACTGGCAGCCACGCCCACCACCGTATATTCCCGGCTGGCGAAGCTATCCATCGTATCGGCGGAGTTGTTGTCCGACAGCCGGATGACGCTGCCCAGTGCGCTCTCATCGTAGCGCCATGCGTCCACCACGCACTCGTCAGCCTTCTCCGGCAGCCGTCCCGCCTGTAAGCTCAGGCGGTTCACCTGCTGCGTCAGGGAGTGGGCCTTCAGCACCATGTCGGAGCCGTCCTCCCCCACGCACAGCACGTCGGCGGAACGGGCGCCCTCGGCGGCGGATACGCCATCCAGCTTCCGGAAGGCATCCACATCCTCCTCCGTCCAGCCCAGAGTGGAGAGGATCCGGTCATCGAACATGGCCAGATCCTTCAAATAGTGATCGGCGGTAGAGATCATAGCGGTGCGGGTCACCCGCAGTCCGGCAAAAAAGCCCACACCCAGCGCAATAATGGCCAGAATGGCCAGATACCGGCCCAAGCTGGTTTTGATCTCCCGAAAAGCAGTTTTCAGCAGCATATCCTCACCACTCGATCTCTTCCACAGGGGTGACGTGTTCATTCTTCCGCACGGACTGGATGGTGCCGCTCTTGATGGAGATGACCCGATCCGCCATGGCCGTCAGAGCGGAGTTGTGGGTGATGATGACCACCGTCATTCCCGTCCGGCGGCAGGTATCCTGCAGCAGCTTCAGAATGTTCTTGCCGGTAACATAGTCCAGCGCACCGGTTGGCTCGTCGCACAGCAGCAGCTTGGGGTTCTTGGCCAGCGCCCGTGCAATGGCCACCCGCTGCTGCTCGCCGCCGGAGAGCTGGGCCGGGAAGTTCTTCATCCGCTCCCCCAGTCCCACCTCCCGCAGCACCTCTGCCGCATCCAGCGGATGGGGGCAGAGCTGGGCGGCGATCTCCACGTTCTCCAGCGCCGTGAGGTTCTGAATGAGGTTATAAAACTGGAACACAAAGCCCACGTCGCGGCGTCGGTACTCCGTCAGCTGCCGCCGGTCGTAGCGGGAGATATCCCGGCCATCCAGCTTCACCGTGCCGCCGGTGAGGGTATCCATACCCCCCAAAATATTCAGCAGCGTGGTCTTTCCGGCACCGGAGGCCCCTACGATGACGCAGATCTCCCCCTTCTCCACCTGAAAGGTGGCGTCCCGCAGCGCCGGGATCTCCACCGCTCCGGTGTGGTAGATCTTGCTGACCTTTTCAAATTCAACAAAAGCCATTGTGACCTCCTCGCTTCTCCAGAATTTTTTTCTATTATCCAATTCCGATTATACAATTCCGATTCCGGATTATCAATGAACAATCTCTGAATTTTTAGAGAAAATACGCAAAAATTGGACACCTCCCCCATTTTCCTGACAGTCTGTGGACATCGTATGGACCTGCAAGGGAGCCGCTTTCCGTCCGCTTTTCTCCTCTGGACGCCCCGGTTGCTTCCGGGGTGCCATCTCCCTTTGGGAACAGACATCTCTTCTTAGGACGCATGGGCAGGATATGTATATTCTGCATAAAATCCATCTGCATCTATCCATCTATTTTTACGTATGCGCATCTTTACACTACTTCGCTAAAGTGTTAAAATATATCCATCGTCAGCGGGACAGCCAGTCGCTGTGAATAAGCGACCGGGAGCATATGGTCAATCGGAACCGCAAACTACGGGAGCGGCTGCCCGCATATGGTCAATCGGAACCGCAAACTACGGGAGCGGCTGCCCGGTGCCATGCGATAGGCCGCAGAAAGACGAGAGAGACAGCTTTGATCCATGCGGTTTCGTCAGAAATGAGGTTTTGGTATGGAGCGACACCATCGATAACAGATAGAAAGCACAGGCGCCCCAAAAGTGGGGCAGACTCCGGCGGGGCAGCTTCCATAGCACCCTCGTTGCCCCAAGGGAACCGGTGAAAATCTCGGCGGCGGTTCCTGATAAAGGCCCGCAGAGAGGAAACCTGCGAAAATCCCAATCGGGCGACGGCGAAGGCGGCTGGAATCTGCCGACGGAAACAACAACGGAAGCCAGCAACAGAAACGGCGCTGCGATGAGGGTTGTCGAAAACCACCCACGGAAATCGGCGGCATAGGCCATCGGCAGAAGGGCCGGTAGGGTTGTGGTAAGGGCAGGCGGAAAGCCGCAGAAAACGGTGGCGGGAATCTGCGGCGGGGCTTGCAAGTTCCGGAAAAGTAAGCGATAATAGCGGCAGGGCTTATGCCACTCAGCGTAGGGCTTGTGCTGCCCGGCACAGTGCATTGCAGCCTATCGCAGCTCGATCCGGACCATGCAGGCCAACGTGACCAAACGCAGTGCATCACCATCTAACACAAAACAAACACAAAACGAACACAATACATCTGTTACAACACATCCGTGTACCATATCAAGGAGGATATTCCCATGAAAAAGTTCAAGCAGCTTCTGTGTCTGGCGCTGGCACTGACCATCAGCGCCTCCCTGCTGGCCGCCTGCGGCCAAAAGGACAACGGCGGAAGCAAGGATTCCGACGAAAAGGTCCTGACCTACGCCGTGGAGGGCGGCTCCGCCGGTGAAGAGATCGCTCTGGAGAAGGGCTGGAAGGTCACCACGCTGGAGGATCAGGCCGCCGCCCTGATGGAGGTGGCCTCCGGCACCTCCGACGCCGCCATCATCGATCTGCTGATGGCCGGGGCCATGATCGGTGAGGGTACCAGCTACCCCGATCTCACCTACACCGACAGGCTCACCGAGGAGGAGTACGGCATCGGCTGCCGCAAGGGCTCCGATCTGGCGCAGTACATCAACTGCGTGCTGGGCGATGCCTATCAGAGCGGAACCATGCAGAAGCTGGCCCAGCAGTACGGCATCACCGAGGAGCTGCTGGTCCCACAACAGGAGAGCACCTTCACCACCGGAGAGGACAGTGACGTCAGCTATATCCAGCAGAAGGGTACGCTGGTGGTGGGCATCACGGAGTTCGCCCCCATGGACTATAAGGATGAAAATGGCCAGTGGATCGGCTTTGACGCAGACCTTGCCAAGCTGGTGGCGGAGCGTCTGGGTGTGGAAATTCAGTTCGTGGTCATCGACTGGGGCCAGAAGATCAATGAGCTGGACAGCAAGGCCATCGACGTGGTGTGGAACGGCATGACCCTCACCGACGGCGTTATGAGCGCCATGGCCTGCACCAACGCCTACTGCAAGAACGCACAGGTCGTGGTGGTGCGTGGTCAGTAAATAACGGCCAGAATGCCGCTGCGGGGGCTGTCCGCCGCAGCGGCATTTTTTATGGCGGCCCGTGAAAAGGGCGGCCTGTGAAATCTGAGTGTAAGGAGTTCTTCCCATGTTCTGGTCTGTGACACTGTCCCTGCTGGAGGGGCTGCGTGAGGTGGTGAAGCTGTTCGCCCTGACGCTGGTATTCTCTCTGCCGCTGGGGCTGGCGGTGACCTTCGGCTCCATGAGCAAGTGCCGTCCGGTCAGCTGGTTTTTTAACGTTCTGGTGTGGATCGTCCGGGGAACGCCCCTGATGCTGCAGCTGATCCTGATTTTCTACGGCCCCGGCATCTGGCTGGGCCACAACATCTGGGGCAGCCAGCGGATGCTGGCGTGTACCGTGGCCTTCGTGCTGAACTACGCCTGCTACTTCTCCGTCATCTACCGGGGCGGCATTGAGGGCGTGCCTGCCGGGCAGCGGGAGGCGGGAGAGGTACTGGGCCTCACCCGCAGGCAGATCTTCTTTAAGATCACCCTGATGCAGATGGTGAAGCGCATTGTGCCGCCTATGTCCAATGAGATCATCACGCTGGTGAAGGACACCTCGCTGGCCCGTATCATCTCCATCATGGAGCTGACCAAGGTGGGCGAGAGCTACATCAAGGCGCAGGGCATCACATGGCCCCTGTTTTACACGGGGGTATTCTATCTGGCCTTTGTGGGGCTGCTGACACTGCTGTTCCGGTACATCGAGCGCAGGCTCAGCTATTTTCGGTAAGGAGGGGGTACTATGGCGATCCTGGAGGTGGCGCAGCTGGAGAAAAGCTTCGGCGGTACCAAGGTCCTGCGGGACATCAGCTTTTCGCTGGAGGAGGGACAGGCTCTGTCCATCATCGGCTCCTCCGGCAGCGGAAAGACCACGCTGCTGCGGTGCCTGAACTTTTTGGAAACACCGGACAGCGGCCGCATCGCCGTCCGGGGACGGAATCTGCTGGACGGGAGCCTGTCCCCTCAGGAGCGGCGGCGGAACCGGCTGCACTTCGGGCTGGTGTTTCAGGATTTTAATCTGTTTCCCCAATATACGGCGCTGGAGAATGTAACGCTGGCCCGGCGGCTGCTGGCCAAGTCCGAGAGAACCGGGGAGGCCCCGGAGGCCATCCGCCGTGAGGGCGAAGCCCTGCTGGAACAGATGGGTCTGGGAGATCGGATGGGACACTATCCCCACCAGCTCTCCGGCGGACAGAAGCAGCGAGTGGCCATTGCCCGTGCGCTGGCCATGAAGCCGGACATTCTGTGCTTCGATGAGCCCACCTCGGCGCTGGACCCGGAGCTTACCGGGGAGGTGCTGAAGGTCATCCGGCAGCTGGCCCGGCAGCGCACCACCATGGTCATCGTCACCCACGAGATGGCCTTTGCCCGTGATGTGGCGGATCAGGTCATCTTCATGGACGGCGGCGTCATCGTGGAGCAGGGGGAGCCACGCATGGTGATGGATCATCCCAAGGAGGAGCGCACCCGGCAGTTTCTGGCCCGGTACGCACAGGGATAAGGCTTTCTATGAAAAAAGAGCGCAGGCATCGCCTACGCTCTTTTTCTGCTATCTTACACGGGGGATCAGCAGCAGCCCCGACGGCAGCGGAGTCTCCTGCTCCAATCCGTTGGCGGCGCAGATGGCCTGCTCATCCGTGCGGTAGCGCTTGGCCAGTTCCCACAGGCTCTCCCCTTTCTTCGGCCGGCACAGCACCAGAGAGGGACGCCGTCCCGGCTCCGGCTCCGTCAGCTCTGCGGCGGTAATGGCGTCCCATGTGCATCGGCGGCTGCGCTCCACCGTCAGCTCCACCGGGACCGTCAGCTCCAGTCCCGTGCCGGAGGGGCGCAGGCTGGGAGACAGGCAGGCGGCACGGGCGGTGGTCACATCCCCAGGCACGGGGGCGGCGGCCTCGTCGGTGCGCTCCGCCGTGACCGGTGCGCCGGATTCATCCAGATACAGCAGCCGCAGCCGCAGGGGGGTGCGGAGGGTGGTATGATCCCCCTCCTGCCCTGTGGTGACGGCGCCGCAGTCCGCCGCCGTCACATACAGGAAGGGGCGGCTCTCCAGCTCCTGATGTACCTCCGGCTGTACCGTCTCCGGGGGCCAGGTCTCCGTCAAGGTCAGGCTCTGGCGCTGGAGAGCGGTGTCCCAGCGGGTGCTGTATAGGTCCGTCACCGGGGCGACGGTGACCGTCTCATAGGTCCGCACCAGTAGGCTCAGGGTCAGCTCCACCCCGATGGCGGCTGCGCCGTCGCTGCGGATGAGCCGGGCCGTGCCGCAGGAGCCGGTGACCGTGACCTGCGCCTCCTCCGGGACGGTAAGGCCGTCCAGAAGGCAGGAAAAGGGCAGGGTGTCCTCCCATGTGTGGAGGGAGCCGTCCTGCGTGCGGTACAGCAGGCAGATGCGGGCCTCGCCCTTTGCCAGCAGGCGGCTCCCCACCGGCTGGCTGCCGGTGATGCGGGGGCAGATGCGCTGGGCCAGCAGTTCCTCCGGCGGCTCGCCCCAGTCCTGGGGCTGGAGCTCCTGAGTCACGCTGCTCTGCCGCTGCGTCACCGAGGTCAGCAGGGTAAGGGACTGCTCCTGACGGTGCAGGCGCAGGGTAGGCTCCTCCCCTACGCCGGTGCAGATGCGGTGGTGACGGCAGGTGTAGCCGGTGAGAGTCAGCTCCGGCATGACCCGCAGGTACAGCTTTCGGCCGGTGACGGCTCTGGCCTCCGTCAGCAGCAGGCGGCCCGCCATGCAGACGGTGTCGCAGCCGGTGAGGCGCTTGTCGTCCGCTTGGGTCAGAAACGGCACCGGCAGCGTCAGGCTCCGCAGGCCGGGGCTCTCCTCCGAGGTATAGAGTACCGTGACCAGCACCGAGCCGCTGATCTGCCGGCTCGTATATTCCCGCAGGCACAGCTGTCCTACGGCGTCCACGATGCGGGTGACCTCCGGGCAGTACTCCGGGATCGCCGCCTCCAGCGCCTCCTCCTGCGTCAGGGTAACGCTCTCCCCTGCCTCGCAGCAGGACAGCTCCGTATATTGCAGTTCCAGCTCCATGTTTTCGTCCTCCCGTAATTTCTTACTGCGCAGGACTACTCTATGAGCCGTTTCCGCCGTTTATTCCCGGATGCCGAAGAGCATCCGCAGAACCCCACGCAGCAGACGGGGCGACTTCCAAACCACGATCTTCACAGCAGCTACCTCCTATCCTTCAAGCAAACGATCCCACAGGCGATCAGCAGGAACGACACCAGAAACATCAGCACGCCCACCGGAAAGATGGCGGCAATGAGGATACCCAGTCCCAGCCCCAGTGCACAGATGCCCAGAAATCTCCCGCAGCCGTCTCCGTGTCTCATGTGACGTCCCTCCCTCTCCGTTTCGCTTCTATGGCAGTATATGCCGGGAGGTGCGGGCGTGACAGCGGCGGCGCACAAAGAGAGAGCGGAAGCGATGCTTCCGCTCTCTCTGAGCGTTCTCTATTTGTGCTGCCAGTCCCGCAGGTCCTTCAGCTCGTCATACAGCCGCACATAGCTGCGGTGGCGGCTGGCGGGGATCCTCCCGTCCTTCACTGCCTGCAGCACGGCGCAGCCCTTTTCCTTCACATGGCTGCACCCCACGAACCGGCACTGGCCCAGATAGGGGGCAAACTCCGGGAAGGTCTCCGGCAGGCGGGCCTTCAGCTCCAGATCCAACTCCTCCGTGTCGAAGGAGGAGAAGCCCGGCGTGTCGATAACATAGGTATCCTCGTCCAGCGGGAACATCTCCACATGGCGGGTGGTGTGGCGGCCACGGCCCAGGGCCTTGCTGACCTCCCCCACCGGCAGGCCGAACACCGGCTCCATGGCGTTCAGGATGCTGGACTTGCCCACGCCGGAGTTGCCGGTGAGGGCGTTCAGCTTTCCCTTCATGGCACGGCGCAGCTCCGGCAGGCCCTCTCCGGTGGCGGCACTGACCCGCAGCACCGGAATGGCGGAGGCGGCATAGCTGTCGTATAGCTCCTGCGCCGGGTCCAAATCGCATTTATTCAGGCACAGCAGCACCCGGCAGCCCTTCAGGACGGCGATGGAGGCAATGCGATCGATGAGGTAGGGATCCGTGGTGGGGATGGCCTGTGAGCCGATGATGACCAGCTGGTCGATGTTGGCGGCGGCGGGGCGGGCAAACCGATTCTGCCGGGGCTCGATGGCCTCCACGAAGCCCTCGCCGCCCCCCAGATCACGGACCTGTACCCAGTCCCCCACCAGCGGACTGATGCCCTCCCGGCGGAATTTTCCTCTGGCCCGGCATTGCAGCAGCCCCTCCGGCGTGCGGACGTAATAGAAGCCGCTGAGGGCCTTTTCAATGCGGCCCCGGCTCAAAAGCTGACCACCTGAGAGGCCACCTCGGTGCCGTTGATATACAGGTACACCGTGATGCTGGTTCCCTTGTCACCGGTGAAGGTATGGCTGACGGAACGGGCGGCGGCGGGGTCCGTGGTATCCACCGTGGTGGAGTAGACGACGGTGGTATCCTGACGGATCTCCACGTTCAGGATGCCCAGCTCCGGATTCAGGTACTCGCCGGGGATATCGAACGTCACCGTCTGCTCCGTAGTCTGAGACGGCTCGGGGCCCTTGCTGACGGTAAAGACGATCTCGGTGCCGGGGGCTACCTCCGTCTTGGGAGCGAGGCTCTGGCGGATGACGCTGCCCTCCGGCACGGTGGCGTCGTACTCATACTGGTGAGCGCCCACGGTGAGACCGGCGTTCTCGGCCTGCAGGGCGGCATCGTCCACGCTGAGACCGGCGTAATTCTGCACGGTGACGGGCTTGGTCTCCGGCCCTTTGCTGACGGTCAGCAGGATGCTGTCGCCCTTCTTGATGCTCTCACCGGCGGCGGGGGTACTGCTGATGACCTTACCGGCGGCATACTCGTCGGAGTACACCTCCCGGATCTGGACGTTCAGGTTCAGATTCAGGTTCGTCAGCTCCACCTTGGCGTCCTGCACATCCTTGCCCAGAACGTTCACCATGAGGTTGGTCTCCTCCTTGGCGCAGATCCAGACGGTGATCTTCAGGTTATTCTTGCGGACATGGCCGGACTTGGGGTCCTGCTCGATGATCTGGCCGGGCTGATAGTTGCTGTCGGCCTTGCTGCCGGCCACCTCGATCTGGAACACGCCCTTGACGCCCTCCATCTGCTGGGCCTCCTCCACGGTCTTGCCCAGAACATCGGGAACCTTATAGGACTGGGCGGCGGGGTTATTGTTGATGCCGCCAAACACGAACTTGAACAGCAGGAACACCACCAGCAGCGCTGCGGCAAAGCCGCCCACCACGATGGCGATGAGCTTTTTATCCCGCTTTTTCTCCTCCGCCGGGGTGCGCTCCTTGCGGGCGGCCTGAATGGCGGCGGTGGGGATGGCCTGCGTAGGCTCGTGATCCTCCGGCTCCTCCAGATCGGCACGGATATAGCCAAGGTCCACGGAGTTATTCTTGCGGAACTTCTCCAGATCCTCCAGCATGGCATCCGCCGAGGGGTAGCGCTTCTCCAGATTGGCGCACATGGCCTTCATGCAGATCAGCTCCAGCGTCTCCGGGATATCGGGATTGATCTCACGGGGGGCCAGTGGGACGGAGCTCAGGTGCTGGATGGCCACGGACACAGCGGACTCCCCCTCGAAGGGCAGACGGCCGGTAAGCATCTCATAGAGCACCACGCCGGCGGAGTAGATATCGCTGCGGGCGTCGGTGCGGTCACCTCTGGCCTGCTCCGGGGAGATGTAGTGGACGGAGCCCAGCGCCTCCTGCGTCAGGGTCTGGCTGGCGCTGGTCAAACAGGCGATGCCGAAGTCCGTCACCTTGACGCTGCCGTCCCGCAGGACCATGATGTTCTGGGGCTTGATGTCCCGGTGGATGATGCCCCGGCTGTGGGCATGGCTCAGCGCCCGCATGATCTGGGTGATGAAGTGCAGCGCCTCCCGCCAGTCCATCTTGCCACGGCGCTCCATGTACTGCTTCAGGGTGATGCCGTCCACCAGCTCCATGACGATATACTCCGTGTCGCCGCTGCGGGACACGTCGTACACCGACACGATGTTGGCGTGGGACAGCTGGGCCACCGCCAGAGACTCGTCCCGGAAGCGGCGGCGGAAGTCGGCGTTCTCCGCCAGATCGTTTTTCAGGATCTTCACCGCCACCATTCGGTTCAGGCGGTGGCACTTGGCCTTGTAGACATTGGCCATGCCGCCGCTGCCGATGAGTTCCAATATCTCATAGCGGTTATCCAGCATTTTTCCGATATATTGATCCATAGATGTCATCTCCTTCAGATATTCATAAGCAGCACAGCAGTGACGTTATCCGGCGCTCCCCGCTGACGGGAGAGGGCCAGCAGCCGATCCAGACACGTGTCCAGCGGCTCGCTGTGAATCACCTCGAAGAGAAGCTCCTGATCGGACACGGTGTTTATCAGTCCGTCGGAGCACAGCAGCAGGAAGTCCCCCTGCTGCCATTTCAGCGGGAAGGCATCCGCCGCCACACCGGGCTCCGTCCCCAGCGCCCGTGTGATGAGGTTGCGGCGGGGATGGTGCCGGGCCTCGTCACGGGTCAGGTCGCCCTTTTCCACCATATCCTCCACCACGGAGTGGTCCCGGCTCACCTGCCGGATGCCCTCACGGGTGATGTGGTAGGCCCGGCTGTCGCCCACGTTGCTCACCAGCGCCAGATCGTCCCGGACCACGGCGGAGACCAGAGTCGTCCCCATACGCTCAAAGCCCGGATGGGCCAGCCCGTACTCCCGGACGGCATCGTTGGAGAGAGCCACGGCGTAGCCCGCCGCCTGCTCCAGCTGTCCGGCGCTCATGCCGGGGCGCAGGCTCCGGCTCAGCTCACGGGTGAAGGTCTCCACCGCTATGGCGCTGGCCATCCGTCCCCCCTGCGTACCGCCCATGCCGTCACAGACCACCGCCACGGTGTAGCCGTCCGGCGTCAGCACGGCGCAGGCGTCCTGATTCTCGCTGCGTACCAGACCACGGTCCGTTACGCTCCATACTCTCATTGCGGGTTCCTCCCTTCCTCCATGGCCTTGCGGCGCAGCTGACCGCAGGAGGCGTCGATATCGCCGCCAAGGCTCCGCCGCACGGTGGCGGTGACGCCATGGGACTGTAATCTCTTTTGAAATGCCGCTGTGCGGCGGCTGGGCTTGAAGGGGCTCTCCACCACATCGTTCAGGGGGATAAGGTTCACGTGGCCCGGCATCCCGGCGATGCGCCGGGCGATGAGGTCCGCCTGCCAGTCATGGTCGTTGACGCCGTCGATCATGGCGTACTCAAAGGAGATGCGGCGGCCCGTCTTTTGGAAGTAATCGTGGCAGGCGGCGAACAGCTCCTCCACGTCATAGGCCCGGTTCACGGGCATGATGCGGGAGCGGGTCTCGCTGTCCGGGGCGTGGAGGGACACCGAGAGCGTCAGCTGGAACTGAAGCTCCGCCAGACGCCGGATGCCCGGTATCACGCCGCAGGTGGACAGGCTGATGTGCCGCATCCCGATGTTCAGCCCCTTGGGGTGGTTCACCAGCGTCAGAAACCGCAGCACGGTATCCATGTTGTCCAGAGGCTCTCCAATGCCCATCAGCACGATATTGGAGATCTCCCGGCCGGAATCCAGCTGGGTGAACAGCACCTGATCCAGCATCTCCGAGGGGGTCAGGTCACGGACCTTTCCGGCGATGGTGCTGGCGCAGAAGGCGCAGCCCATGCGGCAGCCCACCTGAGAGGAGATGCACACGGTGTTGCCGTGGTGATACTGCATGAGCACCGTCTCGATGCAGTTGCCGTCCGCCAGCTCCCACAGGTACTTGACGGTGCCGTCCAGACGGGACTCCTGCTTGCGGGCCACGGTGGGGGCGGTGATATGGAACGTCTGCGCCAGCTGCTCCCGCAGCGCACGGGGCAGATCGCTCATCTCTTCAAAGGAGGTGACGCCCCGGTGCAGCCAGGTAAAGACCTGACCGCCCCGGAAGGCAGGCTGTCCCATCTCCCGCAGGGTATGGGTCAGCTCCTCCATCGTCATGGATTTGATGTCAGTCATGCTTTCCTCCGCATTCGGCAGATGTAAAAGCCGTCGGTCCCCAGCCGCTGGGGCCACAGGGTCGCCTCCCCGTCACACAGGCCCACGGGCCCCGGCAAGGTGAAGGTCTCCCGTCGGAACTCCGGGTGGCGGGAGAGGAACACGTGGATGATCTCCTGATTTTCCTCCGGCAGCACCGTGCAGGTGGAGTACACCAGCACGCCACCGGGACACACATAGCGGCAGGCATTTTCCAGAATATCCCCCTGAATGGCCGGAAGCTGGGCCAGATCACGGGGGTTTTTATACCGGATATCCGGCTTTTTGCGGATGATGCCGAGGCCCGAACAGGGGACGTCCGCCACTACCACATCCGCCTGCTCCAGCCATGCGGCGTGCTCCTCCCGTGCATCGGCCAGCGCCGTGCGGATGCTGGTGATGCCCAGACGCTGGGCGCCGCTGTCGATGAGCTTCAGCTTGTGGGGGTGGACATCGCAGGAGAGGATCTGGCCCCGATCCCGGCGGTCCATGGCCATGGCAAAGGACTTGCCGCCGGGAGCGGCGCACACGTCCAGCACCCGATCCTCTTGGGCCGGGGCGGCCACGGTGGCCACCAGACGGGCGGCTGCGTCCTGCACGGTGAAGCGGCCCTCCCGGAAGGCGGACAGCTGCTCCAGATCGCCGGTGCCGCTGACGGAAAAGCATCCCGCCAGCCACGGGTGGGGCTCCACCTGTGCGCCGGTCTGGCGCAGCAGCTTCTCCAGCTCCTCCGGGGTACCCTTCAGGGGGTTTGTCTGGATGGTAGTGGGTACTACCTGATTGTTCATACGGAGATACGCCTCCGTCTCCTCCTCGCCGATGAGGGAAAGCAGACGCTCCACCAGCCACCGGGGGTGGCTGTATCGCAGGGAGAGAGTCTGCGCCGGGCTGCCCTTGGGCAGGGGCGGCATATCCTCCCGATTGGCGGCAAATTTCCGCAGGATGGCGTTGACCATACCCGCCGCCTTTTCCCGGCGGTGGCGCTTGGTCATCTCCACGGCCTCGTTGACGGCGGCATGGGGCGGCACCTTATCCAAAAACAGGATCTGGTAGCCCCCCAGACGCAGGATGTTGCGGATGACGGACTCCAGCCGCTCCGGGCGCTGGCTGCACCAGCAGCCGATATAGTAGTCCAGCAGCATCCGGTTCTGGATCACCCCGTAGCACAAGCGGGTGGCCAGCGCCGCATCCCGGCTGTCCAGCTTATTTTTGGCGATGGTGCGCTTCAGGCCGCCGTCGGACCATGCGTTGGCGCTGTCCACCTGCATCAGGACCTCCAGAGCGGTCTCTCTGGCGTCCGGCTTTCTCACGTCGCTCATACCGTCACCTGCACCGGGTGGCCTGCCAGATAGCTGGCCACCGCCATGCGCTTGCCGTTCTGAGGCTGAAGCTCCAGAATACGGAGCGTCCGGCCGTCACCGCAGGCGATCTCGATGCCGGTCTTATCGGCCCGGACGATCGTTCCGGGGGCGGCCTTGACGGCGCCGCCCACAGCGGTACGGTACACCTTCACCGTGGCGCCGGACAGCTCCGTCACGGCGCAGGGCCAAGGCTGGAGGCCACGGACCTGATCGTGGAGACTGCGGGCGGGGCGGGTGAAGTCCATGGGGGACAGCTCCCGGCTCAGCATGGGAGCGAAGGTCACGGCGCTCTCGTCCTGTCGGGTGCGGCCGGCGGTGCCGTCGTTCAGCGCCTGCACCGTCCGGGACAGGGTCTCGGCTCCCAACTCCGCCAGACGGTTCGTCAGGGTCAGAGCGTCCTCGTCGGGATCGATGGGCGTCTCGGCGGCGGAAATGATATCCCCGGCGTCCAGCTCCTTGGCCATATACATGATGGTGACGCCGGTGACAGCGTCGCCGTTCAGGACGGCCCAGTTGATGGGGGCTGCGCCACGGTATTTGGGCAGCAGCGAGGAATGGACGTTGATGGAGCCAAGCTTGGGCGCCGCCAGAATATCCTCCGGCAGGATGCGGCCATAGGCCGCCACCACCGTCAGCTCCGGAGCCAGAGAGCGGATCAGTTCCAGCGCCGTACCGTCCCGCAGCTTGACGGGCTGGTACACCGTCAGGCCCTGTGAAAGAGCATACTCCTTCACCGGGGAGAAGGCCAGCTTATGGCCCCGGTTCTTGGGCTTATCCGGCTGGGTAAACACGCCGCATATCTCGTGGCCGTCCTCCACCAGCCGGCGCAGAGAGGCCACGGCGAAGTCCGGCGTTCCCATAAACAGGATCCTCATTCCTCGTCTTCCTCCTGCCGGTTCATATACTCCTCCAGCTCCTCCTCGGTCATCAGATGGTCCGTGTGTTCCACGAACAGATGGCCGTCCAGATGCTCGATCTCATGGCAGAAGCAGCGGGCGGTCAGCTCCTCGTCCTCCACCTCGAAAAAATTGCCGTTCCGGTCCTGCGCCCGGACACGCACCGTATAGGGGCGGGTGACGATGCCGAACTTGCCGGGAATGCTGAGGCAGCCCTCCAGACCCGTCTGCTCCCCCTCGGCGGCGATGATCTCCGGGTTCACCAGCTCGATGATGTCCTCGTCCTCGTTCATCACCACGCACACACGGCGCAGCACGCCCACCTGCGGGGCGGCCAGACCCACGCCGCCGGAATCCAGCAGTGTCTCCTTCATGTCATCGATCAGCGTGTGCAGGCGCTGATTGAACTCCGTCACCGGGCGGCACACCTTGGTCAGGCACTCGTCGCCCTGCAATACGATCTTTCTCAAAGCCATATCCTTCGTACCTCTAATCCATCAGATTGCAGTCCGTGTGGACCGCCATATTGCGATGCTCCGGGCGGCGGGCGAAGGCCTTCATATAGGCCGCCAGCAGCTGACGGAGCGGTTTTTCGTTTTGGCCCACCACCGTGATCCGGTAGCGGTAGCGGTTGTTCAGCTTCACCACCGGGGCCGGGGCAGGCCCCAGCACCTCCGGCTCCATGGCCCGGTACGACTCCTGCGACAGCGCCTGCCGCAGGGCGGCGCACAGCTGGACACAGGCCCGGCGCACCGGCTCCTCCTCCGGGCCGGTAACGGTGAGGGTAAAGTGGTCGGCAAAGGGCGGGTCACGCCGCAGACGCCGCAGACGGATCTCATCGTCGTAGAAGCGGTCATAGTCCTGCTCCGCCGCCGCCAGGATCACGTCGTTGCGGGGGGTGTAGGTCTGGATCACCGCTCGGCCCTCCTTCTCCCCCCGGCCGGCCCGGCCCACCACCTGCGTCAGCAGGCTGAAGGTGCGCTCCGCCGCCCGGTAGTGATCCACGTACAGCGACAGATCCGCCGCCAGCACGCCCACCAGCGTCACCCCGGCGAAATCCAGTCCCTTGGCCACCATCTGAGTCCCCAGCAGAATGGGGATGCGGCGGCACTGGAACTCCCGCAGGAGCTTCTCGTGGCCCTCTCCCACGGTATCGGCATCCATCCGCAGAAGCTCCGTACCGGGAAAGAGCCGGGTCAGCTCCTCCTCCACCTTCTGTGTACCGAAGCCGATGTGCTTCATAGCGCCGCCGCAGTCGGGACAGGTATCCGGTGCAGGCTGGGAGTGGCCGCAGTAGTGGCACATCATCCGCCCATTGGCGGAGTGGTAGGTGAGGTAGACGCTGCACCGGGGACACTGGGGAACATAGCCGCACTGGGGACACAGCAGCTGACGGCTGCTGCCCCGGCGGTTCAGAAACAGGATGCTCTGCTCCCCCGCCGCCAGATTCCGCTCCAGCTCCTGCCGAAGAGGGCGGCTGATGCAGCTGAAATTGCCGTCCCGCAGTTCCCGGCGCATATCCGCCAGAATGACCTGCGGCAGGCGGCGCTGATTGAAGCGCTCCGTCAGGCGGCAGAGGCCGTAATCCCCCATGCGGGCGTAATAGGCCGTCTCCACCGTGGGGGTGGCGGAGCCCAGCACCAGACGGGCTCCCTCCTGTACGCAGCGGTATTTGGCAATATCCCGTGCGTGGTAGCACGGGGCTTTTTCCGATTCGTAGGAGCTCTCCTGCTCCTCGTCCAGTATGATGAGGCCCAGCCGCTCCAGCGGGGCGAATACCGCCGAGCGGGTCCCCAGCACCACCGTGGCCTCGCCCCGGCGGATGCGCTTATATTGATCCCACCGCTCCGTCAGCCGCAGGCCGCTGTGCAGCAGCGCCACCTTTCGGCCGAAGTAGGCGGTGAACCGAGCCATCATCTGGGGGGTCAGGGCGATCTCCGGCACCAGGATCATCACGGACTTTCCCTGCTCCAGCAGGGTCTGTGCCAGACGGATATACACCAGCGTCTTGCCGCTGCCGGTGACGCCCTGCAGAAGCGTCACCCCGGCCCGGCCCGTCTCCGTCTGGCGGAGGATGGTGTCATAGGCCGATTGCTGCTGTTGGTTCAGGGTGATCTCCTCCGCCGGGACACCGTACTCCCGTGGGGAGATGCGGTACTCCTCCCGGCTGCGGAGGGCGATGAGGCCCTGCTTCTCCAGACTGCGGAGGGTCTGGCGGGTAGCGCCGGTGAAATAGCACAGGTCGTGAACCGTAGTCTCGCCGCACTTGGCCAGAAACGCCGCAGCTTCATACTGCCGGGGGGCGGACCGGCGGCGGCGCTCCAGACGCTCCAGCACCTCCTGCGCCGGGGCGGCTAAGGACGCCAGCTCCACCATGTGGTCCTTTACCTTGCGGCTGGTCTCCGTCTCCACGGAAACCAGTCCCTTCTTTTTCATCTGATACAGCACCGACGGGATATCCTCCCCCAGTGCGGTGCAGAGGGTCTCTCGCTCCTGCGGGCCGTCGGAGAGCATCCGGCACACCGCCTGCTCCCGTTCCGTAAGGCCCTCCTCCCCTGCCGTGGGGCAGAGGCTCCAGATCTCCCGGTAGCGATACCACACCGCCGCCGGGAGGATGGTGTGCAGGGCATCGTAGAAGGTGCAGAAGTACCGCTGGCGCATCCAGAGGGCCAGCCGTATCTCCTTCTCCGACAGCACCGACTCCTGATCCAGCAGGCTGCGGATGGCCTTCAGGGGCTTGGCAGGCACCTCCTGCCGCAGCTGAAGCACCATGCCCTCGGCGGTGCGGTTGCCCCGCCCGAAGGGTACCGTGACCCGGCAGCCCACGGAGAGCTCCATACCGGACGGCACCAGATAGTCGTAGGGCTTGTCAATGGCGTAGGTAGCCGCCGCCACAGCGACCTTGGCGATCTGCGTCATTGACGGTCCCTCCCTCAGTCTTCCTCGATCTCCGTGTCGATGGTGTGGGCGTCGAACTTGCCCTCAGCCACCTCATGGATGGCCAGCGTCACCGGCTTCTCGTCCAAATGCTGGCCGGTGGCTTCGGCCTCCTCGGCGATCTGGCGAGCCCGGCGGGCCACCACATTCACCATCATATAGCGGTTGGGGATATACTCCGTCAGCTTGTTCATTGCGGGATACAGCATCATAATGATCGACCTTCCTTATCTGCCTTTCGGCTGTAATTTGACTTATTTATGCAGGAGCTGCTCCAGACGCTCCGCCGGGCGGCAGTGCTCGGCGCACAGAATGGACGCCAGCTCCGTCACCGCCTGCTCCACGGTATCGTTGATGACCAGATAGTCGTAACTGCTGGCGGTTTGCAGCTCCACCTTGGCCCGCAGCAGGCGGCTCTGGATGACCTCCTGACTGTCGGTGCCACGGGCGGTGAGCCGCCGCTCCAGCTCCACCCATGAGGGGGGAGCGATGAAGATACGCACCGTCTCCGGCCGCTTGGCGCAGATCTGGTTGGCGCCTTGGATCTCAATGTCCAGAATGACGTCCCGACCGTCATCCATGGCACGGTCCACGTACTTCTTGGGCGTACCGTAGAAGTTGCCTACGTACTCGGCATACTCCAGAAACTCGTCCTCCTCCACCATCCGGTGGAACTCCTCCGCCGGGATGAAGTGGTAGTGGACACCGTCCACCTCCCCAGGACGGGGGTCACGGGTGGTGGCGGAAATGGAAAAATACAGGTCCGTCCGCTGATCAAACAACGCCTTCAGCACGGTGCTCTTGCCCACGCCGGAGGGACCCGATACGATGAATGTCTTGCCCTTTCTCTGCACTTAAGCTTCCTCCTCTGTCAGATCCTCCAGCCGGACGCCCAGCCGGGGCGCCAGCTTCTCCGCCGACAGCGCCGACAGCACCACATGGTCGCTGTCCATGATGAGCACCGACGCCGTTTTTCGGCCATAGGTGGCGTCGATGAGCATCCCGCCGTCCCTTGTCTCCTGAATGAGTCGCTTGATGGGGGCCGAATCCGGGCTTACCACAGCGATGAGCCGCCCGGCGGCAATGAGGTTGCCGAATCCGATGTTTACCAGCTCCATAGAACGCTCCCTTACTCGATGTTCTGCACCTGCTCCCGGATCTTCTCCACCTCGGCCTTCATATTCACCACGTCCTGCGTAATGGTCAGGTCGCTGCACTTGGAGCCGATGGTGTTGCACTCCCGGTTGATCTCCTGAATGAGGAAATCCAGCTTCCGGCCCACGGGTTCATCCCCCCGCAGCATATCCCGCAGCTGGGACAGGTGGCTGTGCAGGCGCACCGTCTCCTCGTCCACGGCGATCTTGTCGGCAAAGATGGCTGTCTCCGTCAGGATGCGGGCCTCGTCGATGGTGGTGGAAGCCAGCACCTCCCGCATCTTGCTCTCCAGCCGCTCCCGGTAGGCCGACACCGTCTGGGGAGACTGTGCCTCCACACGGGCCACGGTGCGCTCGATGGTATCGGCCCGGCCGGCGATATCCTCCGCCAGCTTCACGCCCTCCACGCTCCGCATCCGGTTATAGGCCGCCAGCGCCGCATCCGTCACCTGACAGATGTCCTCGGCCAGCATCTCCAGATCCTCCTCCGCCTTGGTGACGGAGAGGACGTCCGGGCAGCGGGACAGCTCCACCGGAGTGACCTCTCCCGACAGGCCGAAGGTCTCCTTCAGCTGCAGCAGCGCCTCATAGTAGCTGCGGGCCAGCGGCTCGTTCACCTTCACCACGGACACGTCCGCAGCGGAGGAGTCGATGGTGACGAACACGTCCACCTTGCCCCGTGACACTGCCTTCTGGACACGGCCCTTGATGGCATCCTCAGCGAATACATAGGCTCTGGGCAGCTTCACAGTACAGTCCAGATACCGGTTGTTGACGGAACGCACCTCCACGGTGATATCCCGCTTATTTCTGGTTTCTCGCGCCCGGCCATAGCCGGTCATACTCTTGACCACAGCTTTATCCTCCTTCAAAGGGGATGGGGTCCCCGTTTATATACAACAGAAATAGCCACCGCCGCCCAGCAGATTGCAGCACAGCATGGTACCGCACAGGCGGGTGCAGGGATCGTCGCAGCCGTCGGTGGTGACACGGCTGTATCCGGCGGGGCGGTAGCCGGCGGAGCGACCCTCCGCCATGGCCAGCGCCTGCCGGTACTCCGGGTTGCCGGGGTCCATCTGCACCGCCGTCTCATAATAGCGCTTGGCCTCGTCCAGCCAGCCCCGCTTGAAGCAGACGGCTCCCTTCAGGAAGTGCCACTCGGCGTTGTGGTCGCTGCGGGCGTTGAGCAGCTCCTCCGCCAGATTCAGGTCCCCCTGACGTATGGCCAGACGGATGCGCTGGATGGCGGGATCATAGCTGCCGCCGTAGCCGTTGCCGCCGTAGCTGTTGGCGCCGTAGCCGCCGTAGGAGCCTCCATAGCTGCCGCCGTAGGCTCCGTAGCCACTGCCGGAGGCGCCGCGCTTGCGCTGGTTCTGGATCTCCTCGTAGGCCTCGTTGATCTCCTTCATCTTCTCCTGCGCCAGATCGGCCAGGGGATCGTCGTGATAGTTATCGGGATGGTACTTTTTGGCCAGATTCCGATAGGCTTTTTTGACTTCCTCGTCTGTGGCGGTGCTGGGGACACCCAGCACCTGATAGGGATCACGCATCGCCGTGTCCTGCCTTTCGTTCAGGGTATTTCTCTCTCCGGGGCCGCTGATGGAAGGTGCCGTTCAAAACGGCGTTTCCCACCTGATACAGCCCCGCATATACCACACTTTCAATGACCGGCTGCCATACGCCGCACTCCAACAGCTCGAAGGCCGCCGCCATCCGCTCCACGGACCGGTCCATGGTCTGGGCCAGCTCCTGACGGCTCTCCTCCGTCAGCTTGCCCTCCTGCACCGAAAATCGCAGGGGCAGCGGATTGTAGCTGCCGCTGCGCTGGTCCTTGGCCAGATCGTCCGCTGCGTCCGTCAGGTATATCCAGCGGCCCAGATGGTACAGCAGCTGCGCCAGCACCCGCCGCCGGACAGGATCCGGCTCCTCCTCTGCCGCACCGGCCAGCAGCCGGGCGAAGGTATCCGCCGGGCGATCAATGGAGGGACAATTCTCCCGCTCCAGCTCCGCCAGTTCTCCCAGGCAGCCCTGCACCAGCCGGTCAAAATCCGGCCGCAGGCGGGCGGCTTTGCGGTAGCTGCGGCGGAGAAGCAGGGCGGCCAGCCGGTATTTCAGGCCCCCGAAGAAGCCGTGATCCGTCACGCCGTCACGCAGCTGCCACCAGGTCAGGATGACGCTGAGGTCCGCCGCCGCATCCAGCGCCGGGTTTTCTTCCCCGCAGGGGCAGCCCCGGATGGGATGCACCGGGCAGCGATGGCGAGCGCAGGAAAAGCCGCTGCCGCCGGCCAGCAGAATGGCCAGAAAGGCCAAATCGTAGTTCAAAATCATCCGGGCCGGCAGGCCGTACCGCCGTCCCAGCGTGCGGCACAGGCCGCAGTAGGCGCTGCGGAACAGGTCTGTCTGCTCCTGAGTCAGCCGATCCGCCGCAGGACGCACATAGCCGAACATCAGAACTCCCGCACCACCGTGTAGGTCAGGGCCTCCGTCTTTTTGGCGTGGCGGTCATAGGCCACGCTGGGCAGGAAGGCCAGCGCCGCTGCGCCGATGGCGATGGCGTAGCGGACGCCCTCCGCCAGTCCCTCCGACAGGAAGTAGCCCAGCAGGAAGCCCACCACCGGCAGCAGATATACCAGCGCCACTACACCCAATATCTTCCGGGTGGCGCTCTCCACCACCACCTTCTGCCCCGGCCGGACCCCCACAGGGTCCTTGGCCCGTGCGTGGATGGCGGCGCCGGTCATGCCGCAGCCGGCGCATTCCTCACAGTCGTGGCCGCAGGCAGACTTTCGGGGGACGGATATCTCCACGAAGCCGCCGGGCAATATCTTTTCAACCGTTGCGATCTGTGTCATGGTAGCTTATACACCTCTTTGCTATGTCTATGGCTCTGTCGGGGTGTCCGAAGTCACCTTCAGATCCACCACCATCTGATACGAGCCCTTGATGCCGATATTCTCGTAGCCCTCGATGCGGATGGTCACCGGCACCGTATGGACCCCTGCGCCGGTGAGTCCGGACAGGTCTGCCACGATGTGGACGTTCTCCGCCGTCAGGGCGTTCACCTCCGCTGTCAGACCCCGCAGCCGCACGTTCAGCGACTCCGTCTCTGCCGTGGCGGTCATGCCCTCCGGCACATTCTCAAAGGTGAACCGGGAAACGGTCAGCGTCCGCTCCGTGACGCCACGGACCACCACCGTCACAGTGGCGGTGTCCACGCCGTCGGCAATGGTCACATCCTCCGGCACGGGGATGGTATAGGTCAGGCTCTGGGAATCCTCCAGATCCTGCACATACAGGGTATCCAGCACGATGCTGTCGATCTCATCCAGTCGGGCCTTCTCGCCCACCAGCTTCACCGTGGCGGGAGAGATGGTGTAGTCCACCGTCTCCATGGTGGCCCCCACGGCCTCCACAAAGTTCACCCGCAGAGGCACCTCCTTCACCGTCGACACCGGCATGGTGGCGCCGATGAGCTTTTCACTGCTGCGGATGGCACTGTTCTCGATCTTTACATCGTTGTGGTCGTACAGCTCAAATTCCAGCGCCTGCACCACCGTCTTGTCAGCTCCGGTGATATCCAGCCGCACCTTGGCGTAGCTGACATTCAGCAGGTCATCCCGCTGGCCACGCAGCAGCAGCACCTCCGGATCCAGCGTCAGCTCCCCGGCCATGTAGCCGTCAGCCACGCTGCCCACAATTTCGCACTGAATGGGTACTTCCTTGCTGTCCAACTCGCCCACGGTGACGGTGATGCTGTAAATGCTGGCAGAATCCACCGTCAGCTTCCCCCTGCGGATGTTGTCCGGGAACACCACCTCGTAGGTCAGGGTCTGGCTGCCGGCCTCCTTGATATTGCTGGTATTGGCCACGATCCGGATCTTGCTGCGGTCCAGCTTACGCAGCTCGTTCCGGGGACCCTTGATGACCAGATCCACGGTGGTATCATAGCCCGACAGCAGCATCAGGCCACGATCTGCCAGTGTGGTATCCTCGCCGGAGAATTCCACCGGCACATTTTTCACCTTCAGCGTCACCTCCGGCGAGGTGACGGTATCCACATAGATCCACAGAGCGATCGCCACCAGGATGGAACCGATGATCCGCAGCGCCTTACGGCTGGCATCATTCTTCTTCATCGTTCTGCTCCCCCTTTCTCCGGGTCCGAAGCAGTTCCCGCAGCGGGAAGCGGGTCCTATCCGGTTCCTCCTGCTGGGGCATCAGCTCGTTGTGCAGCAGCTGGGACAGGGTCTCCGCCTGCAGATGGCGCTTCAGCATCCCACCGATGGCCACAGAGATGGAGCCCGTCTCCTCCGAGACGATGACCACCACGGCATCGGAATTCTCGCTCATGCCGATGCCCGCCCGGTGGCGCATCCCCAATTCCCGACTGAGGTTCACATTCTTAGACAGGGGCAGCATACAGCCCGCCCCCAGAATCCGCCCGTTGCGGATGATGACGGCGCCGTCGTGCATGGGCGCCTTGACGAAAAAGATGTTCTTCAGCAGCTCGCTGGAGACGGAGGCATCCAGCGTGGTACCGGAGCGCACCACGTCGTCCAGCAAGATCTTCCGCTCGAACACGATGAGCACGCCCGTGCGGGTGCGGGACATCTCCGTGCAGGCCAGCACCGTCTGGTCGATGGCCCGCTCCAGCTCCGGCAGCTCCTTCTCCGGCGCCAGCGTCCGCAGCAGGCGGATGTTCTTGCTGCCCAGCTGCTCCAAAATCCGGCGGATCTCCGGCTGGAACACGATGATCAGGGCCAGCACGCCCCATTCCACCATGTGGCTGAGGATGTAATTCACCACCCGCAGGTTCAGCTTCGAGGACAGCCACAGCGCCGCCAGAAAGATGGCCACACCTTTCAGGATGTTGGCGGCCCGTGTACTCTTCACCAACGACAGCAGCTTATATACCAGATACGCCACGATGGCCACGTCCAGCAGGTCCGCCAGACGGATCAGAGGCAGGTATCCTTTGATATTTTCCAATACAGACAGGATCTTTTCCATATTGCAGACCTTTCCCATTCGCATACCAATAGGTATTTCACATTATATAATTATTTTCGGAGAATTGCAATAAAAACGTAGGGGCGTGTCTGACATTTTCACGAATCGGCGGGATCGACGGGAAAAAAGGCCCCCTCCGGCCGGGGCCGGAGGGGGATAAGGAACAGGGATCTACTTTACAGGGAGCGGGAGCTTCAGCTCTGCTCCTCCCGGCGCAGGATCCGCTTCCACTGGGCCAACTTCTCCTGATTGGTGGTAACGTCGAAGGAGGCATCCTCCAGTGCCTCCATCAGTTCCCGGCAGGATTGGAAGCGCCTCACCGGGTCGGGCTGCACACACTTTTGGATCAAGTCACCCAACTGATGCGGGAAGCCGTCGATATACATTGCATGGATGCAGCCTATCTCATAGGGCGGCACGCCGGGGTTACAGCCGGTCGCCAAATAATAGAGCGTGGCCCCCAGACCGTAGATATCTGTCCGGGCATCGGTCTGTCCCATACCGCCGAACTGCTCCGGGGCGGCATAGCCCCGTGTACCCAGACAGACGGTATCCCCCGCTTTGCCGGGTTTATAGACACGCATCGTGCCGAAATCGATCAGTGCAAGACGGCCATCGGGCCGCAGTAGGATATTTCCCGGCTTCATGTCACGGTAGACATAATTTCTCTCGTGCATATAGCGCAGCACATCGCATAGCTGCCATGCCCAATCCACCACTTGGATCAGATCCTGAGTCCCTTCTCTGGCCATGATGCTCTCAAGTGTCTCGCCATCAAAATATTCCCGGACCACGCAGAGGGTCTCCTCATCCTCCAGAACCTCTACCAGCTTTGGAATGGCCGGGTGATCCAGCTGCCGGAGGAGGTCAGCTTCCTTCAGGAGCAGCTCACGGATGGCAGAGTGGTACTCTTCACTCTCCTTTTTACATCCCTCCATTATATATGCTTTACTGTTTATATCCCGAACTACATATGTCCCACAGCACCCATTTTTTTCCAATCTACGGCACACCTTGTATTTCCCATCTACCATTCCCCCTATATCATAGCCCGTGTACTCCTCCGCAGTATCCTGCGGAATCACGTTCTGCGCACTATGCATCGCTTCATGGCTGATTTCCCGTAAATTGTTTGTGCTCGCTTTCATTTTTTCTGCTTTCTTTTGCTCTGCAATCTCTTCATATTTATTATAAGAAAAAGCAAACGGCATACGAAATCGTGCATATTTAAGGCGACTTGGAAAGAATTCCACAGATACTGTCCTTGCAAATTCAATCGTATCCCTTGCAGAAAGCAGATACTCCCTCCACGGCTCAAGTTTACGTCTCTGGAGTGTAGTCCCGTTCTTCGAGTTCATATCGCAGATATACCACATATGGTTTTTATAGATAAATTTAGCGTGGAACCGACTTATCGCTATGTACTTACAATTTTCACGCACATCAAAATTCAAATCTCGCAGGGGATCTCGGCCAACCGTGACACATTCCTCTTCAAATGCGCCCTTGCCTCTTCCCGTCAGCGCAATGGTATTTCCATCACCCCAAACTCTGAGCTCGAGGAGCGGAGGAAACAGTTCTTGTGTGGTTCCATACTCCGCCTCCTCCCCCTGTGTGCAGCTATGTCTGCCAGGAACAACCTGTTCTTTTTCCGGTATCATTTTTCCGCATTTTGCACACACCATCACCTCGCCGCCTTGGGGATCTGCTCTAGTGATAAATTCATGTTTCCCACTGATACAGTCGAGAAGTTTTGAAGCTTTTTCTTCTATGGCCTCACGAATCACTATCATAGACAGCCGCTCCATGCCGGTCCTTGTGGGGTGGGAGCCGTCGATGGCATCATAGGGCAGGTGATAGGCATACAGATCGATGAGCCTGCCGCCCTCCAGCACTGCCGTGCGGCGGATGATATCGTTATATACCTCGATGGAGATACCGCCTACGCTCTCCGGAAACACAAAAGCCGGATCGGTACTCATATAAGTGGAGCAGAGTGTGCAGCACCAGAGCTCGGCATCCGGATAATTGGCCCGCAGCTTTTGCAGCATCCGCCGGTAGGCCGTCTCGAACACAGAATACCACTCGTCGGACACCCCGCTGTCCTCCATGGGCCGGACGGCGTTCGCCCAGTCATTGGTGCCGAGATAGACCAAAATCACATCCGGCCGGACACCCCGCATATGCAGATGGCTGGTCCGCTGATCGCTGCACCCGGAGGGGAACAGCTCATGCTGCCCCGGCAGCTTTGTCACCCGACTGCCGGACCAGGAGTCATTGACCAGCAGTTCACCGCCGAAGAAGTCGATGACCTGCCCCCACCATGTATCCGCCATGGTATAGACCCCCGTCCGGCTGCAGACGTCACCTTTGTAGAAGACGCTGTGATCCGGCGGATTATAGCTTTCCAGTGTGCTGACAGAGTCTCCCAAGACGGAAAATTGTTTGCCTCGATAGAGGTTTGTCGTTTTCCACTGGGAAAGCTCCTCCTGCCGCATTTTCTCCGGGGTAGGCGCATCGTCCACCAGCCACATGGGGCCGGAAAAGCGGAGCTTGGCAGCCTCGGTAGAGAGACCGTCAAAGGCGAGCTGGAAGGCCATCAGGTTCGGACACGGCTTAAAGGGATCGTTGCCGTTGCTGCTTTTGATGGCAAAGACGATATCTGTGAAGCAGGTATCGTAGTGCTCCTCCAGCAGAACATCCCGAAAGGCCTGCGCCACGATCTCCGGCGGATTCTTGAAGGCTCCGCAGCCGAAGGCACCTAAGATCAGCACCCGAATGTCGTTATCTATGGCGGCATTGAAGATGTTGCGGATACGGGAACGGAACAGATCCCCCAGCACGGCGGAATTCGTATGCGGCAGCATGAATAGGATGGGCGCAGCGCAGGTGATCACATCCACACGAAACCACTGGTTCCGCTCCTTCAGGCTCAGATCCTCGTTTTTGAATACGGTCACACCCTTGGTGTAGATCAGGCGGTCGGAGTAGAGATACCGGCCGTGCTCATAGTGATACTGATAGAAGTCATCATATACGCCGGGTGTATTGGCCAGACACGGATAGAGATTGCTGCAGCGGCAGAGGCACTCCTCCTGCGCCGTGGCACCGTTTTTCACGCCACCGCCGGGGACCTCCGGATTGGCAAAGTTCAGCACAGCCACGCCGTATTGATTCCCGAAGCGGGCAGCCGCCGCAAAGGTGGTGGTATCCTCCACCGTGATGCGCCGCTCATACCGGGGCATGAGCGGCTGTTGGGCCCTGAAATCCTCACGGTAGACCTTGGTCCCCTCCATGGCCTGACGGGTAGCGTCCCGCAGTGCTTCGCTTTCGCAGCGGTGCAGCGTGTCCTCAAAGTGCTCGATCAAATTCTCTGGCATTTTCCTTCCTCCTTATCATCCGAAACCATCAAAGCCTCCGGCCGGGGCCGGAGGCTTTGATGCCGGCTTATGCCGGGTCAGGTCTTACTTCTCTTTGTCGTTCTTCTTTTTCTTGCCGGCGGCCAGAGCGATCACCACACCGGCGATCACTACCACAGCGGCGATGGAGCCGAAGAACAGCGGCTTATTGTTGTAGTAGCGCACGAACAGATTCGTGGTGACGTAGAAGTTGGTGATCTCCTCCGTCTGCTCGTTGCCGGCGGCATCGGTGCAGACGATCTTCACCTGATGCGCTCCGGTGGAATCGCCCGGAATATCGAAGGTGAACTCGCCCTGGTCCGCCACGATGGCGGCGACCTCCTCTGCTGTCCACGTCTTGTAGGCCTTGCTGTAATCGTCCAGATACACCACCACGGACTGAAGCAGCAGGTTATCTCCGGCGGACAGGCTCACCGTGAGGTTCTCCAGAGGATAGGTGGTATCGCTCTCCAGATTGGTCACGACCATGTTGGGCTTGGTCTTATCCACGCCGAAGCCGATCTCCTGCTTCTTGGTGTCCAGCGTGTTTTCCGCTATGTTGCCCGCAGCATCCTCGGAGTAGAAGGTCAGGCGATAGACGCCGTCATCGGCAAAGTTCTTGGCCAGCACGGTGTAGATGTATTCATACCACTGACCATTGCCGCCCCGCACCTCGATGCGGTAGTCCGTACCCTCCTGCAGGATGATGGTCTGATTGTTCTTGAAGAGCGTGATGCGGATGTTCTGGAGGGCATCGGGGTTGGTCTCCGTCACCACCACATCCTGCGGCGTCTGGACGTAGGAGCCGTTGAGCTGCTCCGTGGCGGCGCTGAGGGCATAGGTGGAGCCGAAGCGGTTGACGGAGAACAAAATGGTCTTTTCCGTGGTGTTGCCCGCCTTATCCGTCAGGGTGGCCGCCAGCGTGTAGATATCGTCTACTTCCTTCTCCTTGGCGAAATTCTTGAAGGTAAAGACCTTGCCGTTGTGCTGGTCGGCATAGGAGCCGTCCAGCGCAACGCCCTTGCGCATGGCGCCGGTGAGGGTGATGTTCACCTGTGCATCATCGTAGTTGGTATCGGAATAGGACACTACCGGGATGATGTCGCCGTTGTTGGCAGAGCGGTCGGCTACGCCGGTGATCTCCAGCGTGGGAGCCGTCGTATCCACATAGAAGGTCTGCTCCGTGAAGTCGGCGGAGGTGTTGCCCGCCTTATCCGTCACGTCGATGTCGAAGGTGTACAGGCCGTCACGCTGATAGGCGATGGTGGCCGTATGGCGGTCGCCGCTGGAGGTCCAGCCGCTAACCGTAGGCAGCGCAATATCTGCGCCGTCATCGGTGGCCCGGAGGGTGATGTTCACCCGGCTGGCGTCGAAGTTGTGCTCCGTGACAACAACGGTGGCCGTGCGGTTTGCGTTGTAGTAGTTTCCGTTCAGGGCGGAGTTGTTGTCATAGGTGACGCTGATGGTGGGGCGGGTCTTATCGATAGTGAAGGCCGTCGGGGCGACGGTCCCGTCGGCATAGTGCACCGGCTCGTTGGGGTTGCCGGCCTGATCGGTGCAGGCGATGGCAAAGGTGTAGTCCCCCTCGGCGGTGTATTCGATGGTGGCCTCCCACTGGGTGTTATCCATGTTGCCGTTGCCGTCGGTCTTGCTCCACTTGGAAATGGTGGGGATCGTGCCGTCGGTGTTCTTGATGCTGACCTGAACGGCCGCAGGGTCGAGGTTGCGCTCTTTCACCGTGATGGTAGCCCGGCGGCTCTCCCGGAAGAAGGTGCCGCTGTCCGCCGCATTCTTGTCATATTCGATATCGATGATAGGCTTTGTGATATCGATCTTGATGGAATACTCCATGGACGTGACATTGCCTGCGTTGTCCTCGGCGGTCAGCAGGATGCGGACATCGTTGCTGTTGTTCTTCTTTGCATCCACAGTAAAGCCCATGTTCTCCTTGGACTGGCAGGGGGGAGTGTTGCCCTTCCAGCTATAGAGTGTGTCATGCTGGGTCTGAGTTCCCATGTTATAGACCGTATAGGTCACCTGCTTCAGGCCGGAATACACGCCGTTTTCCACGGGATCGTTTGCCGACACCTTCACTGACACATCGCCGTTATAAATCTTGTTGTTGGTCAGGCCGGACACCCTTACGATTTCCGGGGCCGTAAACTCCTCGTGAGGTCTCTCGTTGTCCACCACCAGACCGTTGGTGCTGAGGTAGGTGACATTGCCGGCCATGTCCGTGATCTTCAGATAGACCACAAGCTGCTGGTTGGGTGTAAATTCCGTGGTTTTGCCTATATCGGTCCACTTCTGCTGCGCCAGCTTATCCAACTCATCGACTGTCAGCGGTGCCTTCTTGGTGTCATCAGTCCCGAATTTCTGGACAAAGTATTCCTTGCTCTTGATGGGCGAGGTCTCGTCCCCTTCGTTATGGGTAATGACGATCTTATCATTGGCCCAAACGCCAAAGGTCAGGTTCTCGCTGTCGATGAGCGCTTCCCATACAGGGGAAGAAGTGGGGTCCTTTCCTCCCACCACATAGGTGTTGGCGGTGATAGTGCCGGTGGGGGCATTCGTATCCACGGTGAAGCAGTAGGGGGTCTCACCAATGGTGGTGGCGTTTACACTCTTCGTCTGGTCCTTGTCAGCAAGGGCGGACAGACCGGCCTTGTTGGTGTAGGAGATGGACCAGATGTAATTGGCATCCCCAGAGAAGGTCACGCCACAGGAAACTTTACCCGTAGTATCATCCTTCCCCCAAACGCTGATCGTGGCTGTGTCGCTCACGTCTTTGCCCGCCGTGTCCTTGATATCGAACTTGACCGCATCGAGATCCAGTGTGCTGGCTCTGTCGGTGATGGTCACAGTGGCGGTGCGGGCAGCATCGTAGTAGCCCCGCTCAGTGCCGTTCTCCTTCACCACATTGACGGGTTTTTTCTCTCCGAACTCGTTTTCCTTTCCGAACTTGATCTCGATGGTAGGAGACGTAGAGTTGATCTTCACTGCCTTCTCCTCCGGCTTGGACACATTGCCGGCCCGGTCAGTGACCTGCACATAGATCACAACGTTGTCGCTGTTGTTCTTCCCGGCATCCACGGTGAAGGAGAGTCCCTCCAGCTCCTGCAGGATATCGCCGCCCTCCGTGTAGGTATAGAGCATCTCCCGCTGGGTCTCGGTCCCCTGCTCCGTCTCGGTGCGGTCCCTTACCACCCAGTACTCCACGGATCGGATACCGGAGTAGTCATCCGGATCGATGATGCTCTTCACCGTGGCGGTGAAGCTCTTGTTGTAGTAGCCGTTGGTGTTGGCCGCCTCCAGCGCCAGCTCCGGCGTGGGGGCCTTCTTATCCACGACGATCTTCAGGCCCTCCAGCTTCTCCGCAGGATCCGCCAGCTGCGCCACACGGATCTCCGTCTCGCCGTAGAACACCCGGATGGCCTGAATGGTCTTGGTTTCCCGAATGGCCGCCGGCTGCGTAAAGGAGGCGGTCTCCGCATCGTAGCCGCCGGAGGTTGTTCCGTCGGCAAAAATCAGCTGGATGCCCTTGATCCCGGTCTCGCTGCCAGTCTCATCGGCGGCAGCAGAAAACTGGACCGCTGCATTCTTTGCAAAGACGAAGGTGGCGCCATCCCGGCGGATGGCATCGCGGGAGTTCCAAGTGATGCCATCCAGCGCAGTGAGGTCCGTGGTGCCGATCTGGGGGCACTCCGTAAAGGTGACGGTCACCTTCGTATCCCGTTGGACTCCCGTCAGATGCAGCTGATACGACTTCTCCGCCGTTCTTCTCACGTTGGCCTTCACATCGGCTTCGTCTACCGTGATGGTGTCGATGATATAGCCGTCCGCCGGCGTGATGGTGAGGTCGACGCTGCCGTTATAGATCACCTTCTCCGGACCCTCCACCTTCACCGTGCCATGCTTGCCGGAGATCACCGTGATGGTCTGCAGCGTGGGAGCAAAGGTGATCTTGATGGTGTGGGGCGCAGTAATGTTCTTGATATCCCGTGTGAAGGGAGTATCCTTTACATATCGATTGTCATCAAATCTTTCCGCTTTGCCGTCGATCTCCACCTCGCTGACACGGTAGTTTTCCTTGGGAGTGGCCTTTATCGTCAGGGTGCTGCCCTGTTTCACGAGGACTGCTTCCACCTCGCCGCCCTGCGCTGCGGGGTCGGTTTCCACCGTTCCGAGCTGGCTGTCGTAGGTGACGGTAACGGTGTACACTCTTATGAACTTCACGGCGATCGTCGTGTCCTTATCCACCGTCAGCTTCTTTGTAAAGCTGGCAGTATCTGCAATATCCTCCTGCGTACCGTCGATGGCGATGGATTCGATCTGATAGTCATCGTCCGCCGCAACAGACAGCTCGACCTCAGTCCCCTCTTTGTAGGTCTTTTCCGTGACCGCTTCGCCGTCCAGCAGCACCTCGCCGCCCTTGTCGGCGGTGACAGTGACGGTGTACTCCTGTGCGAAGGTCACGCTAACGGTGATATCCTCGTCGGCGGTCAGCGTCTCCTGAAACGTCTCGCCCTTCTTCACTGTCCGGGGCTCACCCTTCACCGTAAGCTCCTGAATATAGGCGCCCTTGGCCGGGATCAGCTCCAGCTTCACATCGCCGCCCTTCTCCACGGTGGACGTCTCCGTCTCCTGATCGTTGATCCGGACTAATCCGTTGCCGGTCTTGGTGACCGTCACATTCACGGTATCAGGGGTCTTGACCGTCAGCTTCACATCCACATTGCCGGTCACATCCGTGACAGCGGCACGGTCGGAAACGGTGTCATAGCCCTCCGCCGATACGGTATAGGCCAATGTGACCGCCTTGCCGTCTGCGATGTCCTGTGCATAGTCGGTCATCTCCTGAATGACCGCCTCGCCGTCGGTGGTGGTCACGGTGTTCTTGGCACCTTTCGTGCCATCCACCTCGATGGTATAATCCACCGATGCGCCGTCCAGCTTGGCATCCTCGTCGCCGCCTGTCACGCAGACGGTAAAGGCATCCGCATAGGTCGCCGTGCTTGCAAACGCAGAGACCGGCACAAGGCTGACGGCCATGAGGAAGGCAAGGACGGCAGACAGAATGCGTTTTTTCATTCTAACTTCGTTCATCTCTCACTGCTCCTTACTGTTGAGGTGTTTCTTGGTGTCTTATTTTGTCATCCGATAGACGGATGATAAAAACTACTCGATGATCTCAGAGCTGGCGCTAAAGCCCATCTCCACATCCGTGTGGAATGTGCGCTTCTCCTCCGACTTCGGGGCGGCAGGCTCTCGCTCCGCTTCCGACAGGACCGTTGTGGCGCCCACCTCCTCCGGCTGCTGCAGAACCGTCGTCTCCGCCGCAGTCTCGGTGAGCACGGTGGTAGCCTCTGCCGCCGCTGTCAGCTCCATGGTGGAGAGCTTCTCCGTACCCGGAGAGCCGCCCATTCCCGCCATTTGTGGCTCCAGTCTGCCGGAGGGCGATATCTTCGCCGTGAGCTTGCCACGGGCAGCATTTACGGGGCTGGGCTTATATGCCTTATTGCCGCTGGCCTCGTTCTGGGCCCGGATATCCCGGATGGCCTTGCGGGCCGTAGCTCCTGTTACGTCACCGATGACGCTGCGGATATCCAGCAGGAAGAAAATTGCAATGGCCGCCAGTAGGAAAATACCCGCCAACACATAGGCCACCGTCGAGAGCATTTGCAGCGTTTCAACCGTCATGCCTGCTTCCCTCCCTTCGTGGCATATGCCGTCTCAATGGCCTTTTTCGTATCCGCCAGCAGCGAAACGGTGGCCTCCTTCTTATGCTCCGTGGTGTCGGCAGTGGCAGAGATGCCTGTCACCGTTCGCTCCACCTGATCGTACATCTGCATCATATCCGCCTGACTGATGCCGTCGCCCTTAAACTTGGTGGCATACTGCTGGAGCGCACTGCGGGAGAGCTCCAGCAGCTCCAGCCGCACGATCTCGCTCTCATTTTCATCGGCGGCCACCGTATCCAGCAGCTCACGAATGTTATCAAAGAAGGGCTTATACTTTCCCTTATCGCTGGCCTCGGTGATATCAGTGGTGATATCCCGGTAGAACGAGCCGATGTTCACATAGACCCTCGCCATATTCAGGTTTGCATAGCCCTCCGGGGCGTTGTCCAGCACGTCCTGGAACCACTCCACGGCGCTCTTGGCCCGTGTGACCTGATTGTCAGTCCCGTCGCCGTAATCGTAATAATACCAGTAGAGCTTTCCGGTCTCGAAGCAGATCTCCGTATAGTTGGCGGGATCCGCCTGCAGCGCCGCTTTGTTGCTCTTGATGTACTTGGTCAGCTGATTGGCCTCCTCCACGGAGAACCGGGAGTCGTTATCCTTGTAGGTCTGGATCAGCGCCAGATAGGCATCCTTTTCCCCGGCCTTATCGGGAACGGCGATGGCCTCGCCATAGAGTGCCACCTTCTCCCCGTAATCCGCCGTCTTGGACGCCTCATACAGGATATCCCGATAGGTATCCGTGGCCTGTTGGGCCGCCACACGGCTCAGTGCAAAGCCCGCCACGGCGAATACCACTGCAAGGGCCGTCGGGACAATGAATTTTGCCAGCTTGCGCTTCTGCTTCTTCTTGTAGTCCTCATCGATCTCCTTATAGTGGTCCAGCGCATACATCAGCTCCGCCGCTGACTGGTAGCGGTCCGCTGGGTTGCGCTGGGTACACTTCAGGATGATGCGCTCCAGACCGCCGGAGAGACTGGGGTTGATCTCCCGGATGGGCTTCATCTCATAGGGCGGTTCGCTGGGGTTGCAGCCGGTGACCAAATGGTACAGCGTAGCACCCAGACAGTAGATATCCGTGCGGGCATCCGTCTGACCCATGCCACCGAACTGCTCCGGGGCCGCATAGCCCACAGTGCCGAGACAGGTGGTATCCGCAAGATTCTTCTCCTTGAACTCTCTGGCCGTGCCGAAGTCGATGAGGGTCACGTTGCCATCCGGCTTGAGCATGATATTGGCGGGCTTCATGTCCCGGTAAATGATGGGCGGCTGCCGGGAGTGGAGGTACCCCAACACATCGCACAACTGCTTGGCCCACTCAATGACGTACTCCTGCGGCTGGGCGCCGTACTCCTCCAGTGCCTTGTTCAGGGAGTTACCCTGCACGTAGTCCATGATGATGATGAACGAATCCTCCGTATCAATCACGTCGATGATACTCGGCAGATTCGGGTGGCTCAGCTTCTTGAGGATATTCGTCTCCGCCACCAGACCCTGCTTCACGGATTCAAAATTCAGTACACCGTCCTTGCGGACCTCCTTCACTGCCCAGGTCTTGTTCGCCTTCTCATTGATGGCCATATATACGACACTCATGCCGCCTTGTCCGACCTTGTTGAGGATCTTATATTTTCCGTCAACGAGGGATCCTATCTCCAGCATCCCGTTCCCTCCATATTTTAAAATGTTCTGATGGTCACCACCGAAATGTTGTCACGCTCCCGGCGCTGCTTGTTCAGCTCGATCAGCGCCTCCATATTGCGCTGCATCCCATCGGCATCGGTCATCACCGTCGGGTTCAGATAGGCATATATCTCCCCCTCCGTAATCTCGTGGCGGAATCCGTCGCTGCACAGCATATAGGTGGCATTCAGCGCCGTATCGCCAAAAAACATATCCGGATAGACCTCGTCGGATGCACCCACGCATTGCAGCAGCACACTGCGCCGAGGATCGGTCTCCGCCTCGACCTGCGTCAAGTTCCCCAGCTCCACCTCTCTGGCCACCACGGTCTGGTCCTTGGTCAAAAGGACCACATGGTCGCCTATCTCGTAGGCACGGGTATCACCGACGTTGATGATATAGTACCGCTGCTCCGTCAGGAGCAGTGCCGTCACCGTGGTACCAAGGCCACTGGCAAGACCGCACCGCTTTCCGTACAGCTTGATCTTCTCGTTGTACTCGGTGGCGATGCCCACCCAGTCCGCCCGGACGGCCGAATCGGTCAAGCCGCTTTCGCACAGATCGGGAAGCCGCTGCTCCGCCCACTTGCAGAATGCATTGACCACGGATGCACTGGCTACCTCGCCCTTGTCCAGACCACCCATTCCGTCGCAGACCACGGCAAAGGCCATCCGGCCCAGCGGCGTCGTCATCACACGGGCGTTAAAGCTATCCTGATTGGTAGCCTTGGTGGTCCCGATATCAGTGGCTGTGGAGATGATGAAATTCATTGCTATACATCCTCTCTTGGCAAAAATAGCGCATCTCAGCGAAGCTTAAATTCAAAATCCTCGTTGCCGAGACGGATCTTGGTTCCCTGCTGGATTGGCACCTCCGTGTTGGGCTGGATCATTTTGCCGTCCACGTAGGTGTGATTGGTGGAATTGGTATCCACGATGAAGTATGTATTCTCACGGGTGATGATGGTGGCGTGGCTTCTGCTGATGGCCGGATTGTCCCCAATGAAGTAGTCCACATAGCTCCGCTCCTTCCCGATGCGGAACTGGGGCTTATTGACGGCGATCTCCTCGTGGTTTCTGCTGCGGATCAGGTATGGTGCAATGCGCCGGGACTGCTGGGAGGCATTGTTGAGCACCGTGGTCTCCCCGACCCGGCCGCCGCCGTTGAGGATCGTTGTATTGCCGAAATCCATTTTTTCACCGGTCTGCACCATCGGGATCGTCTGAACCGGCGGCTGGACCGGTATCTGCACCGGCTGGACTACAGCAGGCTGCTGCACGACCGGAGTCACAGGTATCTGTGGCTTGGGCTGCGGAGGTGTCTGTATCACCGGCTGCACGGCCGGGGCCGACTGTCCGGGGATCGCAAAGCTCGGTGCGCTGCCCTTTTGCTCCACACCCGGAACCGCAAAGCTCTGGCTTTTTGCCGACTGATTGGCGTGCCTTTCGGTCTTTGCGGGCTTGCTTGGTTTAGAGACCGCCTGCTTGGGCTTACCCTTCTGCGCCGCCTTCTGCTGATCGTACAGGGCCTTATTCTCCTTACTGTAATGGGTCAGCAGGTGCAGCAGCGACATTTCCTCCTTCGGGGACTCCTGCGTCTGCTGCTGCGGCGGCTGAGGTACAGCGGGCGGTACGGCCGGTGTGATGATCGGCTGTGCGGGCGGTACATGGACGGGAGCAGTCTTTTGTACAGGAGGAACCGCAGGCGCACCTACAGAGGGCTGCCCATTGGGTATCTTCTTCACCTCCACCGTCACTGTGGGCGCCGAAGGCTCATTGCGCAAATCATCCAGCAGCTTTTTGAAGCCCGGCAGAGAGAATACCGACGAGCTGTTCAGGAAGTTCAGGATCTTCGCCACATGGTCTGAGTCCTCCGTGGGGTCCGTCTGCGCATTGACCACGACACTTTTGAAGAAGGCACCCAAGTCCGGCTCCTTCCCCTCCGCATTGGCGATGGGCAGGCAGATTAGTGCAGCGGCACAGGTCGTGACATCTGCAAAGATGTACTCCGGGTCCAGCACGATGCTGGACGTGTCGATCATATAATCCTCCGCCGACAGAAAGCCCTCCGTGATCCCGCTGAAAACGCCCAGCAGCCGCTTACGGTTCACAACGCCGCCGAAAAACTGCTGCATGGACACCTTGGAGGAAACATTGTACTTAATATACCTCTTCTCATCTATCTGCGTAAACAGGGCTCTGGTGAGTCCCGGTATGCTGTTATTGGTGAGCATCCCCAGGCTCAACGTGTCGATGGAGTCCCCCTCTTTTATCTCATAGACAAGATAGGTATTTGCCCCTTGATTTTCGTAAGAAAAATCCATGATGATCCACCTCAACTGTCGTATTCGCACAGGACCAGAAAGCTCCATGCGGCAACGCTCTTCACGCAGGCTGCTCCGTCCGGGGAGAAAACGCCTGCGTCAAAATACTTCTCCTCTACCACCAGCTCACCGTCGGTGTTGATATAGCCCCACCGATCATTTTCCTCTACCGGGGCTAAGCCCAGCGAGAAGGATCTGGCGTTTTCATATTGCGGCTGGATGACCAGCTCGCCCTTGGCATCCGCAAAGCCCCATTGCGAACCCACCTTCACCGCCGCATAGCCGTCGTTGGCTGCGACCATTGCCGCACCGTCATAGGTGGAACCGATCTGCTTACCGTCGTGATCCACGAAGAAGTACTTATCTCCGGTACGGACCGTAATACGGTCAAACATGGAGCAGTAGCCATAGGAGTCCACCAGGATCTCATCATAGGTAAAATCCGTGATGTTTTTCAGCTTGCAGTTTATCAGGGCCCATTTATCGCCCTTTTTCACCGCCGCTACACCATTGGCAAAGGCGCCGGCGTAGTCAAACTCAAACATCTGCTCATGAAATTCCGTGTCGATGTAGCCGTACTTGCCGTCCCGCTGAGCCGGAGCCAAACCGTCGCCAAAGGAACCCAAATACTGATAGGTATTGTCGCCTACCAGCTTCTTGTTGCCCTTGACGTCGATATAGTAGTACGATCCCTCCAGACAGCAGGGGATCACGCCGGTATCCTTGTCATAGGCCCCCAGGTACTCATAGGTGCACTTGATCTTTCTGGTCCCGTCCTTGGCGGCCATCCCGTACCGGCCCTCCTCGGACACCGTCACATAGTTGCGGTCCGGCTGGACGTGCCAGTCCCCTACCGTCTCGTAGGAGGAGTACTTCTCGATGCACGTGGTGGACAGCTTCCTGGAAAGCGCCTGAATATCCTCGTTGTCCTTAACCTTGGCGGCGCTCTTTACCACCTCCATGGCCTCGCTGTAATCCGCCTTCTCCATGTAATAATCCGCTTTTTTCAGATAGGCCTGCGGATCCTTGGGAGCCAGCTCAATGGCCTTGTCGCAGCACGCAAGAAAGCCCTTATAGTCCCCCACCTGATAGTACATATCCGCCAGCTTCATGGTGATATCGTAGCTGCCGCTATTCAGCTCCAGAGCCTTTTCGTAGCTCTCCAGCGCATCGATGTAGATGCCCTTCTCCTCGTACCTTTGCCCCTGCTCCAGATATTTTCTATATGCACTGCTGCTATCGATCTGATTTTTCAGAAGCCCCAGCCACGCCAGTGCCGTGAATGCGAGCAGGCCGATCAGTACCAGCTTTGCATTTCCCTTCTTCATCCGCCGTTATCCTCCTATCAGCATAAACGCATATTCTATCGCCACTCCAGCGAACGCAAAGGGCGCCATGGGGACCGAGTCCCGCAGCTTGACCTTTTTCATCAGCAGCAAAACGATCCCGACAACGGCTGACACCACAAACGTATAAAACAGTGTCGCAATAATCTCCATACTGCCCACATATGCACCGATGGTGATGAACAGCTTCACATCGCCCATGCCCACACCCTTCCGGGAGAGGAGCATCGCCACCGCCAAGATCACGCCGCCGATGCCGGCGCCAATCAGCGGATAGAGCAGGATGCTGCGCCAGTACTCCGGATCGGAGATCAGATTGCAGCCCAGAAAGGCCACTCTGGCGATCAGCAGGACGCAGATCAGGAAATTGGGGATCAGCCGTTCCCGGTAGTCGATATAGGCCAAGAGATACAGGCCCCACAGAAGGGTCGTCCACCGCATCAGCACCGGAAGCTTCAGCAGCTCATTTCGCAGGGAGTATTGGATACTCAGCGTCACAAACAGCAGCAGGACCGCTGCGGTAATGGCCAGAAGCACCCAATGCGCCTTAAACGCCGTCCGGGTCAGCGCCCCTTTTTCAATGCTGTAACGCTTCTTCACATACAAAAGTGAGGCAACGAGCAGCAAAAGCGTATAGATCGTTATGATGATGCCGCAGACCATGCTTAACCTCCCAACGCCTTGTCTCTGTATGTGATATTGACCTTGACACCGGTCTCCTGCTCGATCTCATTGGCGATCTCCTGCAGCAGCGAGGCAAACTCCGTCGCCTCCTCCGGCACCACTATAATCAGGACCTTCTCCCGGTGCATGGTCTTTTCCAGCGCCGTCTGGCAGTCCGTGCCGTCCGACATCTCGATGCTCTCGCTGATGCTGTCCACCGCACGGTTCAGTGCATTGGCGTAGGCCTTCAGCGCCGCCTTGATCTTCTCCCGCTTCAGGATGTAGTCGCTGGCCTTGGTGCCGTCGCCGGAGCGCACATAATCCGAGTAGGAGGCGGCAAACACGTTCATGGAGTGGACCGCCGTAAAGGTGTTGCTGTCCTGATCATAGAGATCCACGCCCACGCCGTTCTTTACACCCTGATGGGGGTTCTCCCCCTGCAGCTCACTGACGTAGTCCTTGCCACGCTCCATGTCACTCTTCTGCCACGCCGACGTTTTCGAAGCCACGTCGCTGAGCTTCACGCCCTCGGTGTCCGCCAGCCATGCCGCCGTGCTGGCCGTCTGCTTGACGATCAGCTTCTGGTCGAAGATGCCGAAGCCCTTCACGTCGATCTCGTACACCAGCACCACATTGATGGTCCGCTGGTCCATCAGGAATGTGGACAGGCTGAAGTCCAGTCCGTCCAATCCATTGACCACGCCCATTTTCTCCAGCACCGCCGAAGCGTCGTCCTGCTGGGTGATGTACTTGGGCAGGAGCGCCTTACACAGCGGCTGGGCGATGACCCGGCTCACCAGAGCGGAGCCGCCCTTCTGCGCCACCACCTGCGCCAGCGCCGTGATGGCGCCCTTGGGGTCGCTCATCAGCGGGGCAAAGCTGTTGTACACATTCTGTGCCGAAGCGGTGATGGATTTGAAATCATCGCCGCTCATGCCGCTGAGCATGTCGCTCAGGCCCTCGGAGTTCAGGGTCACGCCGTTGCCGCCGGTGGAGCTGCTGAGCACGTCGGAGAAGTCGTACATGGACTGCACCGCCTCGTCGATGCTGTCCACCGTGGCCTCGGCGGAGTCCTTGGGATGTACCAGCAGGTTGGCCCGGCTGGCGATGTATGTATACTTGGAGATCTCCTTGGCCGTCTGGTCGATGGCATACTGGGTGGTGCTCTCGATCTTTGCAACGGTGGCCAGTGAAACGATGGTCACAAAGGCAAACATGAAGATCGACAGCGACAGGATGGCCTCTACGGTAAACGAGCCCTTTTCCCCTTTGTCTTTCACAGTCTCACCCTCTCATGGTTTGTTGATCACGCCGCTTTTTTGAGATTCTCGATCAGCGTGTCCATGGCAGCGTCCAGCGCAGCATAGTTATTGTCCACAAAGCCGATGCAGAAGCGAACGTAATTCTCATCTGTCACATGATAGAATGCAATGAACTGACGTTCTACCGTTCCCTCGCCGGCCTGATTCCCTGTCATGGTGCCGCTGACCTTCAGGATGGTCTCGCCATAGTCGTTCTCGATTTTGGTACTAGTGCTGTTGATTTGTTCTGACGGGTAAAAACTATACGCTGAATCAATTGCATTTCCCAATTGCTTAAAAGCGATATCTGTCACATTATCCCAGTTTTCAAAAAGAATATTATCTCTTCCATAAATGAAAAGTTCATATTCCTCCGTCGCTGCAGTATGTCCATAGTTTGAGGACTCTTCAACTGCATCATATTCTAATTTAAAACCATAGCCAAACAATTCCTGCACCCGGTACTCTGCATTCGTCGTGGGATCATCCTTAGACGGTTCATCCGGCTGATTCTGATCATTGTCCGGCTGGGGATCCGTGTTTCCTCCGTTGGAGCCGCAGGCTGACAAGGTCAGCAGCATCAGGGCCGCCAAAATAAAAGCTAAAAATCTTTTCATAAATTCCTCCTGTTTAATAGCCTAATACACTGGAATACTTGAGCTTCTGATATCCGGTGCCGATCCTGCTGAAATCCAGCTCATAGGACGTCCCGTTGTCTGCATGCACGGTGGTCACCGGGACCTGGAAAAAGGTGGTGCGGACGGATACCTCCGCCATGGCCGTGACCACGGTAAAGGCCTTGGTGACGTCAAAGCCGCTGCTCTGCTGTTGGACATTGGCCTGGATCAGCTGGGCCGTTCGGGTCAGCATGGCGTTCTTGCTTCCGTCTCCCATCAGCAGATGGATCATGGTAAAGGTCTTGACGTACTCCTTGTAGCTCATGGTGAGACCGCTGGCTGCTACGGAACTACCGGAGGCCCCGGCAGAATCCCCGGCGATCCCCGCCGTAAAGCTGCTGATCTCATCCTTGATCTTCTCCTTCGCCTGATTGCCGCCCGCTGTGATTTTCTGCTCCAACGATGCCTTAAATTCGTTCCCATATTCTTCGATTTTACTCTGAATTGCGTTATTAATTTTCATTTTGAGTTTGCCAATTAAACCACTGTCACCATTCCCTCCATACAGCAATTCATTGATTTTTTCGATGGCATTCCCATTCTTTGCAGCGGTATACATCTCATATAGCTGCTCAGTGATATTCCCCACCTCATCGGATAGCAGCTTATCAACGGCCAGATCCATGCACTCGTTTACCAGACCTGAGCCACTGTTCTTCAGCCCCTTCAGTGTTTCCTCCACCTTGTTCATGATATCCGTCTGGCTTAGGGACTGAGATGCTCCTGTGATTTGTAATGCTAATTGTGCAATAGGGCCAGCAATAGCACCACGAACACTTTCGTAGACTCCATCCATTGTTTTATTCACATATTGACGTATATTTTCCGCCCCAAAGTCAACAAGCTTTCCACTTGCATCCACTGCCGCATTCTCCAGCTTATCGAAGATATCGTCAACCGCTGTATTGGCAACATTTTCGATGAGGTTGGTTGCGCCTTCCTTGATTTTATCCTTCAAACCGCCATAGCCCAGAGACCATGTATCCTTCGTCTTATACAGCGCCACGGCCTTTCCCTCGTCGCAGAGGGCCTTGACGTCCACGAAGGACTCCGCCATGGCCCACGCCAGCAGGATCACCGTCTTTACGATGGGCACGCCGAAGCCCGTCCAGCCTGCGATGGCTGTGGCCGCCGTCAGCGCCGGCACGGTGGTATCGGTGCTGGTGAAGGCGTACACGGCGTTCAGGGCAAAGCGGATGCCAAAGATCATGGCACGGGTGCTCTGCAGGTTCTTCGTCACGCTGTCGTTGCCCCAGAGGATATATTCCGCCTCGGCCCCAAAGTAGGGGTTGTTGGTCATATCCTTGCCGTTCATGGCCTTGGCCACCAGATTGCCGTCGCCGTCCTTTTTCAAGGTATCGGTGTAGCAGCTGAACATCTCCGTCATGTACTCCTGAAGGTACAGCTTGTCTCGCCCGGCCTCAGCAACCTGTCCCAGCAGCTTCAGCAGCTCGGCTATCTTGGTGAGATTGTTCTTGTTGTTTTTGGCGGCCTCTTTGTCACTGCCGGAATCCACCTTTTCTGCATGGAAGGTACTCTTGTTCTCTTTGCCGCCTTCGTCGGAGCACAGCTGGTCGATGGCCTTCCGCACGCTCTCGTCCACGGAGGCGCTGATGGTGCCGGGGATGCCCGCCGGCAGGCCGGCCGTAGACTGCGTCGAGTTGGCCCCGGAATTGCCGGCAGAGATCAGGTTCTTTTTCAGGCTCTCTGCACTATCCTTGCTGGTCTTATTCTCCTTTGCATTGGCAGAGGCGCAGACCCGGCACAGGTAGGCGTAGAACTGCTCCTCCTCCGTGACCTTCTTGGCGCTTCCGGGGGCCACGCTGCTGACGCTCTGGCCGGTATATTTGCTGTTCATGATCTGCGTCGCCTGGGACTCGATCTGCCCCAGCTCCGTGAAATCATTCTTGCCGATGGAGGAGCTGAACTCGTCCTTATAATCTACCGAGCCATAGTCCTCCCGGCAGATGGGCTTGTCGTACAGCTTGATGCCCTCGACGACGGACTTGACGGAGTCAAAATGTTTCTTGTAGGTATCCACCAGCGCCCGCAGGCTGTTGATGGCATCCTTATTGATGTCCTTGGCGGCATTCTCATATTCGCCCTGCATGGAGGTCTTGACGTCGCCCTCCGAAAGGTTATCCACCTTATTGGCCCAGTTGGTCCGGGCCTCGTCCAACTCATCTACATTCTGCAGCACCGCTGCCAGCGCCGCGTCCGCCTTTTCCAGCGCACCGGTTATGGCACTGATGTCCTTATCCCAAGCGTACAGCTTGGATGCAGCCGACCGGCCCTTCTCTGTGGCGTTTTCACCCCACAGCTCTGCCCAGCTTCCTCCCTCGCCAAGGAACATAGCGAGTTCTGTGTATGCCTCCGTTTTTTTATCAGGCACCTTCATTTCATCGGGAAGCTTCTCGGCATACATTCCGTACATCAGCGCATATGTAAAGCTGCTCTTTACATTTGGGAGCTCCTTGTAGATTTTTACATAGCCGATCTCTTTGCCCAAGTCTGTGGACTGTGTGATCTCCAGCTTGAGCATCTTTTCGTCATAGTTTATTCCAAAGTCAATCCCATAGTCTCCATTTTCCACCGGCACGACCTTGATGCCTCTCTCTGCCAGCTTCCCTTCAATATAGGCCATGGTATCCAGCTCTCTATTTGCTGCTTTCGACTTTTTATAATAGGACTCCACCTCCTTGCGTGTTGCGGAATCCACCTTGAAGATTGCCCATTGGTCCTTCAAAATAATGACTTTCAGGGAGTCAAGGCTGCTGGGTCTTTCATTGATAAGCGGCGGTACGTTCAGCTCCGAGCTGTTGTAGGCCACCAGATACTTCACCATGTCCGCCACATCTTTTTTCGCACTGTCGATATCCTGCGAAAGCTGATTGAGATACTCGTTGGAGGCAAACTTCGAATTACCGCCGATCAGATCATTGTATTCGTTGATGGCCTTATAGGCCTCCTTGCAGGCATCCTGGACCGTGTCCAGCTTCTGATCGTAATTCACCTTGGCTTCGATGGCCTTGGTCTGCTTAGAGGTCTCACCGATGCAGCCCAGCTTGGTCAGCAGGCCCTTACCGATATTGATGGGACCCCGATACTTCATATAATCGACGATCTGGCGCTCCAGCACCTTGGGATTACCGATGGCTGACGACTCCACGCCCTGCAGCGTGAACTGGTCCGCTTTCAAGTCAACGATGTTGTTGAACTCCATTTCATCCCCGGAAAAGGAGGAGAAGATGCTGTTGATAAACTCTCGTGTATAGGAGTCGCTGTCGTTGAGGATCCCGGTGTTGTCGATGGAGTTGGCAAAATAGCGGGAGACGTTGTTCTGCAGCTCCTCCATGTTCTCCGAGACGGCGAAGATGCCGTACACGTCGTACAGGATCTGGTCATACTCCGACAGAGCGGCATTCATAGCCAGATCACCGGCGCCGGACAGGGATGCCTTGGCCGCAGAGATCCTGGCTCCGTCCACGATCAGTCCCGCCACCGTCATCATGGGCAGCATGATCAGCGCCAGAAACAGGCTGATACTGCCCTTGGTTTTTTCAAAAAAGTCGATCATGCTGTCATAACCCCCACTTCGCCCGTGCATCCGTGAATTTCTGCTTGAAGATCGCCACCCGCTGACTCATGGTCTGGTTGCTGTCGCCGAACTTCAGATTCTCCCATAGGTAGGTCCCCAGATCATAGACCATATCCGTATTTCGGATAAACTCCGACGTGTCGTTGACCACCGCCACCGCCGTAACACTGATATCCAGCGACGACGTCAGCCCCAGCTGCCGGAGGAAGCCCGGTGCGCTCAGGTGCTTCACCACGTTCACCTTGATGGCTGGCGCCAGTGGGTCGGCGGAGGCGCTGATGGTGCAGTCCACATTGGTCCCCGCCAGAAACGAGTTCTCGGCAATGAGCTGCCGCAGGGCCTTTTCCATCGTCGTCTTGTTCTCGCGCTTCAAAAAGCCCTTTCCCCAGTACCGATACGGGTCATGTACCTTCATGACCTCATTGATGATATCCTTGCCGGGCATATAGCCGTCGCTCCAGTCAAAATCCGTCTTTGTGGTGATCCCCGTGCCGGCGAAGAAGTTCTCATAGCCGGGCATCTGCCCCTCTCTGGCCGCTATCACGGCGATCTTCTGCGCCTCGGTATACATGGCGGTGCTTTGCAGCACGTAGCTGCCCACATAGATCAGAAAGCCCAGCACGAACAGAACGATTGGAAAAATCAGAGTCATTTCGATGATCTGCGCCGAGCCGCTCTCACTATTCCACTTTTCCCGCAAAATGCCTTTCATTTCTCCACTCCTTCCGCTTCTTCGGGGCGCTATCCGTACACCGCATTTCTGCGGTGTACGGATAGATTTTTATTTTACACACCAAGTTGGTCTCTGATCTGTTTGAAAAGGCCAGTAACAATCTCAGTCAGCTGCGTTCTAAAGATACCAACCAGCGCCACGACCACAACGATGATCAGAATGATGGCGATGATGTTGGCCTCGCCTCTCTCCTCCTTGGCAAAGTCCTCCAGCAGGCCCTTTGCACGGAAATAACCCCGCAACAACTTCATTTTCATTAAGTCGTTCCTCCTTATGTATTTTCTATTTATATTCAACAGAGCACCCTCTGCGGAACATCACAGCATATTGGAAAAAATCGGTACGATGATCATAAACAGGATGCCCACGAACATAATCATCAGGGGGATCATCAGCTTCGTTCCGGCCGTCTCTCCCTTGCGCTTGGCCCGCTGCTTCTTCTCCTCCCAGCTCTCCTCATTCATATAGCGCAGGCTCATGGTCAGCTCCGAGCCGCCCTTTTGAATGTTCTGCGACAGGATGGAGGTGAACTTCCGGATCTCCTTCACGGAGCAGCGCTGGGCAAAGTTGTGCAGAGCATCCAGCTCCGAGACACCGTTGTTCATCTCCTCGCTGGTCAGCTGCATCTCCTTATACATGGCCCGGTCGCAGGTATAGGCTACCTTGGTCCACGCCTCACGGATCACCATGCCTGCATTCACCAGCAGCGTCAGCTTGGAGAGGATCTCCGGATAGTCGGAGAGTATCTCGTCGTGCTTCTTCTCCACGGCGCTGCTGACCTCCATATCCAGATAGACGATCAGCGCCGCAGCCGCAGCCACCACCAGAATGGCAAATGTCATGTCGTTGGTCATAGCCCCGATGAACAGACCTAACGGCGCAACCGTCAGCGCATAGGTGATCTGTCCGCCGACGATGCAGTTGTGGTAGTACTCGGCGTACTTCTCGCCGTAGATCTCAGCGATCTTCTTTTCCTTTTTTCGCCCGGCCTCCGTTTTCAGGTTCACCTTGAACATATCCATGAACCCGAAGCCGATGAAGAAGATCTCCGGGAGGAAAAACTGCTTTTTATCGATGGCGGCGATCATGGCGTCGTACTGGCTGCTGTACCGGAGGTACAGCATGACCCATAGCACCACCAGCAGCGTTCCCGCTCCTGCCAAAGCGTAGGCAACAACAAAACTCATTTCTCCACCCCTTTACACCTTGATATCCGTGATCTTCCGGCCCAGCTTATACGCAATGACAAACATGAAGATGGCGATCAGCTTCACCAGAACGTTCAGCGGCGTATTGGCCGTGATGGATGCCTGTCCCAGCGTCCCCATCATGGCGATGATGACAAAGGGCATGACGCACATGATGTTGATCTCATTCTTGTTGGCAGCCACGGTGGTCTGGATCTCCATCTCGATCTCGATCTTATCGCTGATGATATCCCGGCTGTCCACCACCACCTTCTTCAGGTTGCCGCCCAGCCGGTTGCAGACGGCGAAGGTCTCGGCAAAGCTGTTGATATCGTCGATGCCGCAGCGGGCGGACATATCCCGCAGCAGGTCCTCGATGACGAAGTTATTGTGCAGTCCGCTGACGATGATGGCCATCTCCTTCACGATGGGAGCCTGCTCACCGTAGGCCAGCCTCAGGTCGCTGTAAGCATCCGTGAAGGCATCCGGGGTGTTTTTACCGGCAGAGAAGGAGTTGCTCAGCGAGTCCAGCATATCCCGGAATTGCAGCAGGATCGCCTTCCGGCGCCTTTCCTGCAGGTACCGCCGGTACACGGGGATGGCGTAGAAGCCCACCGCCGCACCGATCACAATGCTGGCAATGACAACGCCAAACATGATCTGCGCCGCCAGAAACCCCGCCACGAAGCCGATCAGATACCCGATGATCTTCTCCCGTGGGTCCATGATGTAGATGTTATAGTCCTCTCCGATACCGGTCAGGCCGGTCAGCGGGACATACTTTTCTTTTTTCTTGCTCTTCCCCATAAAATCACCTATATCGTTTCCTGAAATCCGGCCAGCCGCAGCTTGTGGTCGTTCTTCATTGCATATTCCGTCCGTTTCAGCCGACCGGACACCTTCGTCAGGGTGCTGTTCTCATCCTCCTCAAACACATAGAGCGGGTTGAGCACGATCCGGCCGTCCTCATAGCCCACCACCTCGGTGATCTCCATGGTTTTTCTGGATTTGTCACGCAGCCTGGAAAGATGTATAATGATATCTACCGCCGATGCGATCTGCTGGCGGATGGCCTCCAGCGGAAGGCCTGCCGCACCCTGAAGGACCATGGTCTCCAAGCGGCTCAGCATATCCTCGGTGGAGTTTGCATGGCCGGTGGAGAGTGAGCCGTCGTGGCCGGTGTTCATGGCCTGCAGCATATCCAGCGCCTCGCCGCCACGGACCTCACCCACGATGATGCGCTCCGGGCGCATACGCAGCGACGATTTGATCAGGTCCCGAATGGTGATCTGTCCTGCACCAGAGGCATTGGCGTTGCGAGTCTCCAGACTGACCAGATTCTCGATGCCCTCGATCTGCAGCTCCGCCGAGTCCTCGATGGTGATGACACGCTCATCCTTGGGGATGTAGTTCGACAGTGCATTCAGGAAGGTGGTCTTGCCGGAGCCGGTACCTCCGCTGATGAAGATGTTATACTTGGCCTCCACCAGCATTTGCAGCTTGTCTGCGATCTCCTGCGTCAGCGACCCGTACTCAATGAGCTTAGCAATGGTCATAGGGGTCTTGGAGAACTTTCGGATGGTGACCGTGGGGCCGCACAGGGCAATGGGCGGCAGCACCACATTGACACGGGAGCCGTCGGGAAGCCGGGTGTCGCAGATAGGGTTGGCCTGATTGACCTCACGGCCCGCAAGGCCCACGATCCTCTGGATGATATCCTCCAGCTTCCGCTGGCTCTCGAACTGCTTGTCCAGCTTGAACAGCCGTCCATTCTGCTCGATGAATACGTTTTCAGGCCCGTTGATCATCACTTCCGTGATGGTGTCATCCTTGATGATGGAGTCCAGCAGGCCAAAGCCACGGATGGAGCTATACACCTGCTCCACGATGGAGACCCGCTGCTCGATGGAGCAGTACCCCGCTCCGATACGCTGCTCCACGATATCCTCGATCTGCTGCTGCAGCTCGCTGTCGCTGATCTGGCTGAGAGGCAGCTGCTCCGTCACATACCGTTTTACCTCGGCTGCAAATTGCTGTTCCTGCTCATAGTTCATCTTCTATACCGCCTTACTGGATCTTATCAAACAGCTCCTTGGGAGCCAGCTGCTCCAGAACCTGTGCCGTGGATGCGTGCTCATACCGTGGCGCACCGCCGATGCTCCGAAGCTCCGTGCCGGTCACGGCCGTGCCGGACTTGTTGCTGAATTTATTGTAGATCAATGCGATCCGTGCCGTCAGCGGCACCTCTGCGTTCTGCTCTAAGATCGTCAGCGCCTGATAGGCCCGTGCCAGCTTCCGGTTGGATATCTCCGAGCCGTCGCCGGTCCAGACGATGGCACCGGCCTGCCGCAAAATTTGAAGTGACGCCCGATCCATGCCAAATTCCAGATCAGCGATGACATACTCGTAGTTCCCGGACAGTCTGGCCTCGGAAATCAGCCGTCCGATCTCGTCGGCCCCCAGCTCCAGCATATCCAGCGCCACCTTGGACTGGGAATAGAAATACACACCTCTGGGGTCTTGCTTGACACAGCTCTCCATTTTCATGGAGAGGTTTGTTTTTTTACTCTTCAGCGCAAAAATAATGCCGCTCATGTCAAACTGCCCCTCCGCAGCGAAGAAGGCATCCGACGAGCCGAAGCGCTCAAAATTCAGATACAGCGTCCGCTTTCCACGGGCGGCATAGTGCAGGGCGCAGGCCGCCGCCATGGTGGAGCTGCCAACGCCTCCGCAGGGAGACGTGAAAGCGATGACCTTGCAGGAATCATCCCCCAGCTTCAGCCCGGAGGCGCTCCCGGCGTACTCGGAATAGATGCTGAGGATCTGCCGGTAGATTAGGTCCGCTTTCTGGAATTTGCAGATGGCCCGCTGGTCGTTGACCGAGTCCACGTCCGCCGACTCCACAAAATAGGCCAGCTGACACCGCTTCGGCAGCGCACTGCTCTCCACGACAAAGGTATCGCTGGCCACCAGCACATCGATGCGGGACGGCTCCAGCGCCGCCATGGCGCTCTCCAGCTTGGTGAAGGAGTATATCTCCAGCTTGTCGGCGTACTTGATGTTGAACGCCGTCACAATCCGATTCAAATAATTCTGGTCACTGTCCAATAGCGCTAATTTGATCTTCATATTGTCCTCTCCGTATCGTCTTTTTCCAAAATACTCCTGATAGTCGACTTGATCAGTCGGATCTGGGGTTCGATATAGCTTGCCTCCCCGAAGATCATGTAGTCCGTCACCGTGGTAATGGCAAAATACACATAGGGAGCAATCTCCTGAAGCTCGCAGTGAAGCTCCGACGCAAAGCGTGCGGCATATTTTTCATATCTCTCTGCAAGGCGTCCCAGCACCGGGCGCAGCCGTTCCTCGTACCGGCTGCAGGCGCACACGCTGGCAAAGAACTTCATCATCGGCCGCAGCTCATCTGCCCGCAGCCGCAGCCGTTCCATCATCCGATCCGGTTCCCGGATATCCTGCAGGGCCGGGGCGATCAAATGCTCCTCCAGCCGCAGAGCCGCCTCCTCGGCACAGGTCACCACCACATCGTCCTTGTCCTTGAACCAATAGTAGATCCCTCCTGATTGCAGAGCCAGTGCTCTGCTCAGGTCTCTCACACTGGTCTCATACAGCCCCCGACGGATGAATGTCGCAAGGCAGACGTCAAGGATCTCCCGTTTCCGCTGGGCGTTTTCCATCGTTTACATTCCTTTTCCTGTTTCAGGAGTCCTTGTCCACGCAATCAAACGAACGTTTAGTGAGAGGGCAAAAATAAACCCTCATCTTGCGTAGAACGGTTGGTTCTTAACGCAAAACGGCCAAAAGATGGGCTTGAAACCGTCCTTTGGCCGTTTGTTATGTAGTCAGTATGATTCTACAAAAAGCTTTTCCAGCTGTTCCCGCTTCCGCGCCATGGAGGAGTGGACGTAGGTGTTCAGCGTGGTAGAAACGTTGGCATGGCCTAAAATCTCGCTCAGTGTCTTGACGTCCACTCCCAGTTCAATGCAACGGGTGGCAAAGGTATGGCGCAGAGCATGGTAGTTGATGGACGGCAGGCCACACCGATCCAGTACCCGATGAAACCGATATTCGTAGGTCCGTGGGCTCACAAACCCGCTCTTGTCGGAGATGACGTACTCCGAACGGCGTTTTTCATACAGGGGCAGGAGCACCGCCATCAGTTGTCGGGACAGGGGGATATCCCGTAGGGACGACTTGGTTTTCGGGGTGTCGATGATGAGTCTGGTGGCGGTTCCGCCATCGGTTCCCCTGACACGGGCCACGGTGGAGCGGACATGAAGAACGGCCTTCCGAAAGTCGATGTCCTCCCACCGCAGGGCGCAGACCTCACTGATGCGAAGGCCCGTATGCAGTGAAATGAGGATCCCTGTGCCGGTGATGTCCGGCTTAGCCAGAAGGTACGTCTCCAGTCTCCGGAGGGCATCGGTGTCCAGGATCACCACCTCCCGTCGATTCGCCGCCGGTGTCTGGAGCGTGGTTTTCACGGGCGGACACAGGCCCTCCGCGGCGGCAAATTCCATAATGTCCAGCACCAGCAGCATCATGCTGCGGACATAGGAGGACGACAGGCCGCCGCTATGGTCCAGTCGCCCGCAGTGCAGCTTGGCATTCATAAAATCCGCCAGCAGCAGCGTGTTTATCTCCTCCAGCTGCCGAGCCCCCAACTCCGGCAGGATGTGGCTCCGCAGCAGATTCTCATATTTTACAGCGGTGGCGCCCTTGTAACGGGCCACATTTGTCCGGTGCCACAGGGTTGCCGCCGCCTGAAAGGTCACAGACGCAGGCTCCGGGGACTGGACAGGCTTCTGCCGACTTCGTACCTTTCGGGCGTTCTCCGCCTTTTGCCGGCAGCGAAGATGAACGCTTCTTCGTTTGCGTATGTACGCTCTCTTTTTCGACATGATGCAGCCCCTTTTCTCTGGTAGAAATTTCCATATTTTGGCATTTTTGACAAGTGCCGGAAATGTGAACGCTTCTGCCCGTTCTGTAAGTCAGAAAAATAACAATTTTATTAACGATCCGTGAACATTTTTCATTGACAAGACACTCGCTCATCGCTATAATGTAGAGTAGAAGAAAGTAAAAACTCGTCGATGTTAAGAACCAACCGTTCTACGCAAGATGAGGGTTCAAGGGGCCATCGTGCTCCTATTTTTTTGCTATGCCGAAGTATTCTCCCACCCGCTGCACCGGCCTTGCGGCGCAGATGCTGCCCACTGACAGCAAAAGTCCGGCACACAGCAGAACAAGACAAACCCCTCTCCCCTCCGGCCACAGCCGTACTGCGTTCATTATATCATCATTTTCCACGATAACGCCATATTTGCATCCTATAAGCGAAATAAGGGACAGCAGTATTGCCAGCACCGAGATTCCCTTCACCAACTGCACCACATACCACAGCGGAAAGTGCTTCGGTCGAAGCAGCATCGCCAGCACCAGCGGCAGCCCTACCCCGCCAAAGGCCACGGCCGCCAGCTCCCCATGGCGCAGTCCGCCGCAAAGGACGCTGGCGGCAGCTCCCAGCCGTACCTCCCTTATCCGGCCGCCCAGCAGCAGCGTCACCAGAATGTGTCCGCCCTCATGGAGCGCCGGATACAGGAGAACCGCCGTAAATAGCCCCAAAAGAAGTAGCATCGCTCCTCGCTTAGCATCCGTCATCCGCCTCACCTCCTACTGC